>JACCDK011469907.1_pt1 | contig 20962 bp, 18 predicted proteins | sample 7445871 | NCBI WGS metagenome assembly JACCDK01 (sample SAMN15323436, study PRJNA562643) | freshwater metagenome | isolation source: river surface water | place: USA:Blue River Watershed | collected 2017-08-15
CTGGCCCCGATAGGGCCTGTAATTGCTGCCGAATGTCTTCAATCTTCACACCCGGAAAAATACGGCAGTTGACATTGGCTTCGGCTTTTTGCGGTAAAGCGTTCGGCGCATGTCCGCCGGACAGCATGGTCGCAACGCAGCGTGTGCGCGTACCGCCGGGGTCCATGGTTTCTAACAGGTCTGCGGTTTCGCGGTCCTGCGGGTCGGCAAGAAATCGGCGCAATAGTTCACCATATTGGCCGCTGTCGCCCTTTGCGAGCATGTCGTAGCTGGCGCGGGTGGCGTCGTTGATCATCGCCGGAAAACGGTGCCGTTCAAGCGCAGTCAATGCACTGGCGAGCGCATAGATTGCGTTGTCAGGGCGCGGCACACTGCTGTGTCCGCCGCGATTGACTGCTGTCAGGTGGAAATCGGCATAGGTTTTTTCGGCAATTTGAATACCGAAACCTTCGACCCGCCCGTCTGGAAATACTGAGCCGCCACCTGCATCGCCATTTAATGCATATTCGGCGTCAATCAGGTCGCGCCATTCACTTGCCGCGCGCCGTGCACCATTGCCGATAGTTTCTTCGTCACCAGTAAACAGCACGATGATATCGCGTGTCGGTGCAAATTTTTCCGCACGCAGATATTGTAGCGCAAGCACAATCCCTGTCAGTGCCGCCTTATTATCATTCGAACCGCGCCCCAGATAATAGCCACTTTCTTCGCGAAACTGGAACGGAGGATATTTCCAATCGCTTGGCTTCGCTGCCACGACGTCCATATGCGCCATCAGTAGGATGGGTTTTTTGCCTGAAGGCTTGGTTGCGGGCCAACGAGCAATCAATGTTTGGGTATTATCATGATCTTTGACAATGACATTTGTGATGCCGGCTTTGCGGAATTCTGACGTTAACAGGCTGGTCAGCTTTTTGAATTCTGCAGGTTGCCCCTCTACTGTCGGAATTTCGACAATCTTTGCAAACAGGTCACGTTCGGCGGTACGCTTTGAATCCGGTGCTTGCGCGTTTGCAGCCCCTGTGAGGATCAACAAGCCAGCAAATAACAAAGTTTTCCGTACCATCATCTCTCTCCCTTTTAGGATATATTAACGCTGGCCATGCCCCTCCGCCAGATAATCTTCAGACTGCATTTCCATTAAACGGGATACGGTGCGGTCAAATTCAAAACGCCCGTCACCTTGCGGGTATAGATGATCGGGTTCCGCATCCGCACTCGCCAGAAATTTCACGCGATATTCGTACAGCGCATCGATTAACGTCACAAAGCGCGCGGCTTCATTTCGATTATGCGGCCCCAAAACGGGTATCCCAACCATAATGACAGTATGGAAACGCCGAGCGATGGCAAGATAATCCGACGCGCCGCGCGCTTCTGCACATAATCGCTTAAACGAAAAAACGGCTACGCCCTTTAGTGCTTTTGGTACATGCAACATACGGCCGCCGCCAACGTCCATTTCCAAGATTGGCACATGGGCGCTATCTTCGGGTGGATAATCGGTCATCCGGAAAAAGGTTTTTGATAAGGCTGCCGTTGCCTTCGGACCATTGGGCACCAGCCAAATTTCAGCGCTTCCCAATCGATCGCGCCGGTAATCGGTTGGGCCATCTAGCGCTATGATATCCAAACTTTCCTTCACCAGATCGATGAAGGGCAAAAACAACTGCCGATTCAGACCATCTTTATACAGATCATCGGGATGACGGTTCGACGTGGTCACAACGGTAACACCAGCAGCAATCAGACCGGAAAAGAGTCGCGACATGATCGCGGCGTCCGCCATATTGCTTACAACCATTTCATCGAAGCACAGCAACCGCGCCTCGTCGGCTAGCGCCGTGACGATGGGGGGGATTGGGTCGCCTTTTTCTTTCACACGCTCCGCCTTTAGCCGCGCATGAATATCGATCATGAATTCATGGAAATGCGCCCGCCGCTTGTGCTCGATTTGCACGCTGTCGAAAAACAGATCCATCAGCATGGATTTACCACGCCCGACACCGCCCCATAAATACAGTCCCCGCGCCGGTTCGGGCTTGCGTCCCAGAAGCCGCCAAATTGTGTTTCCGCGTGCGGGTGCGGATTCAAGCGCAGCCTGTACTTTGGCAAGGGCGCTTACCGCCCTGACCTGATCGGCGTCTGGCCTAAGCTCTTCGGCTTCGACAAGCGCGGCATGACGTTCCAAAACCGATGCCGACATCATTTCTTCGTCGGTTTTCGAATCGTTCCCGAAAAAGCAGCAACGCGCGATTCGCCCTGCATCACAATGCCGCGCATGAACAAAAGCCGTCCAGTTTCCTTCAATAGCTCAACTTCTGCTTCAAGAGGTTCGCCGATGACACCAGCGCCGATAAATTGCACGGAAAGGTCTAAGGTGACAGCTGCGCCCGCTTCAATCAGGCCGAACATGCGGGACGCGCCAAACATCGCGACGTCGATAAAGCCTAAAGTGACCCCGCCATGCACTGCGTCGCGTAAATTACTGTGCCGGTGTTCGGGAAACATGCGCAAACGCGCCTTATTATCGCCCTCGCTGCGGACCAGCATTTTGCCAAGCACCGTACCGTTGTAACGGCTGGCGTCGGTCATCTGCCAGTTCAGCCAGCCCGGATTATCGGGGTCAGGGCTGCTGTCAAAAGCGGGTGTATCCAACGGTAATCCTAACCGACCAGAGCCTTATGGCTAAATTGAAGCGCTTACAGGTGGCGTTCTGCGACCATCTTTTTCGTTTCTGCAATGGCCTTTGCCGGGTTCAGGCCCTTGGGGCAGGCGTTTGCGCAGTTCATGATGGTGTGGCAGCGATACAGCCGGAATGGATCTTCCAGTTCATCGAGGCGCTCGCCAGTCATTTCATCGCGGCTATCGGCCAACCAACGATAGGCCTGAAGCAAGATAGCCGGCCCTAAAAACTTATCGCTGTTCCACCAATAAGAAGGGCAGCTGGTTGAACAACAGGCGCACAAGATGCACTCATATAAACCATCAAGCTTGGCCCGATCCTCTGGCGATTGCAGGCGCTCCTTGCCCGATGGCTCAGGCGTTACCGTTTGGAGCCATGGTTTGATCGATGCATATTGGGCATAAAAATGCGTGAAGTCTGGAACAAGGTCCTTGATGACTTCCATATGCGGCAACGGGGTGATGGTCACCTCGCTTTTGCAGTCTTCAATCGCTGTCGTGCAAGCAAGACCGTTCTTGCCGTCGATGTTCATGGAACAAGATCCGCAAATGCCTTCGCGACATGAACGACGGAAGGTCAAGGATGAATCTTGTTCGCCCTTCATCTTAATCAGCGCGTCGAGCACCATTGGACCGCAATTGTCGGTATCCACCTCAAACGTGTCGTAACGTGGATTTTCTCCGCTATCGGGATCGTAGCGGTAGACCTTGAATTTTTTGGTCTTGCCGCTGGTTTTGGCGGCGTGAACAGTGCCCTTCTGGACTTTACTGTTCTTGGGGAGAAAGAAATCGGCCATATCAATATCCTGTGGACGCTAACGACTTAGTATTTCGTGTTGGCAAACGCACTAACCAAGCGATTAAGCAATCACAAGCCCTCAACTGCGTCTTCTCTGATTGCCTTTTCTGCAAGTCGCACGCGTAGCTTGTCAATTTTGCGCCCATCCATGTCAACAACTTCAAAGCGCCACCCTTGGTCCGTAAACGCCTCACCTTCGGAAGGCAGATGCCGCAATATATGCAAAACATGTCCTGCTGCCGTCGCGTAATCGCGGTCCTCGGGTAGGTCGATGGATAAAGCCTCTGCCATAGCATCAGCAGACATTGATCCAGATACCAGCATCGATCCATCATCCAGTGTCACGATATTGGGCGCGCTGCCTTGTGCTTGGTCGGATGCAAATTCGCCGGCAATGGCAGCCAAAAGATCATTTGGCGTCACAATACCTTCAAAATGGCCATATTCATCATGCACCAAAAGCATGGGCACATCGGACGAACGCAAAATCTCCAGCGCGTCCATGGCATCCAGCTGATCGGGAATAATTTCGGCACGGCGCATCAAGCCGCGAATATCGAGTATTTCGCCACGAATTTGCGCCGCGACGATGTCGCGAGACTGGACGACACCAATAATGTCGTCACCGTCTTCGCCGGTCACTGGCAATCTTGTGTGAAGCGAATTCAGCAGCGAGTCGCGCACCGCTTCTTCCGATGCATCGGCGGAAATACGGTCCACATCGGTACGCGGTGTCATCACTTCACGCACAGGCCGGTCGGCAAGGCGGACGACCCCAGCGATAACTTTATGCTCATGCTCTTCAATGATGCCTGCATGGGTGGCTTCGGCAAAGACCATGCGCAATTCTTCGGCACTCAATGCATCGCGGGAGTCGCGGCGAAGCCCAAGTGCACGAAAGATGGTGGCGCTCGATTTGTCGAGCGTCCAAACGATGGGGGCAGTAAGTCGCGCAAGCAGTTCCATTGGACCAGCCATGATAACTGCGATTCGCTCAGGCGCGATAAGGGCAAATTGCTTTGGCACCAACTCGCCTACAACCAGCGACGCATAAGTTGTAAGGCTGATTACGATACCAAAACCCAAGGTTTCGGACCATTCTCGATCGACACCCCATAAAGTCATGCGATCGGCAACTGGCCCGCCGAGTGTAGATCCTGAATAGGCACCGGCGATTATACCAATGAGTGTTATACCGATTTGCACGGTGGACAGAAATTTTCCAGGGTCGCGCCCAAGTCGGAGCGCTGCCAAGGCACCGCGTTTGCCGTCCTCCGCCATAGCTTTCAGCTTCGCGGTGCGCGCAGATACGATGGCGAGCTCCGACATAGCGAACACACCATTTAAGGCGATGAGCGCTAATATTGTCGCGGCATCAAACCACGGAAAAGGGTCAAGAGATTCCATAAGGATGTTTGTGCCATAATGCCAAAAATGTGGGCTTGGCAACAAAATGCACAAAAATGGGTTATGTTAAAATGCCATAGCCGGTTGAAATAATCATCGTAGGTTCATCATGGGTGGCGTTTATGCGACGGATTAGTGGAAAGGGAATATTATGAAAAAAAGCCAAATGATTACGATAGGACTGGTTGTGACCATGCTCCCGCTGTCGGCTTGTGTGACGGATCCCGAAACGGGGAATCGTACAATTTCTAAAGCCGCGATTGGCGGTATTGGCGGGGCATTAGGCGGTTATTTGCTGGGCGATTTGGTAGGCGGCCGCCGCGACCGTACCGAAAAGATTTTGGGCGCCGGTATTGGCGCAGTAACAGGTGCCGGTGTTGGTTATTATATGGACCAACAAGAAAGAAAGCTGCGTCAACAGACCGCGGGCACGGGTATTAATGTTATCCGCGAGGGCGACAACCTTGTCCTCGATATGCCATCAGAAATTACCTTTGGTGTTGATAGCGCCAATATTGATCCTAGCTTCCGCAATACGCTTGATCAGCTTGCGTCAACATTGACTCAATATGAAAAAACTTATGTCGACGTGTTAGGCCACACCGATTCCACCGGCTCTGATGCCTATAATCAGGCACTGTCCGAACGCCGTGCATATGCGGTGGCAGATTATCTGTCGTCACGCGGCGTGCAATCTGCGCGCTTGGCAGCCCGAGGATATGGCGAGAGTCAGCCAAAAGCCAGCAATCTGGATACAGCAGGCCGTTCGGCCAATCGCCGTGTTGAAATTCGTCTTGTGCCAGTAACGCAGGGCTAATCTTATTTTATACCGGAATACCTTGTAACATTTTGGGTAGCGCGCCACTTTCGCCTCGCGCTTCGGCCATAAAAAAGGCCTTGGCCGGTGCGGTGCGCTGCACCATTGCCATTCCGAAACGTCGGACCGCTGATGCGGTTTTTCCAGGTATGGAAAATAACCGATTTAGTCCATCTGTTGAAACTGCAATTAACAACGTGTCGATACTGCGCCACCGGCTATAACGATCCAGCAATTGCGCATCACCAAAGCCGAGACCAAGGCGCATGCCATCCACCAACACCTCCGTTAGTGCAGCGACATCGCGTAGTCCCAAATTCAGGCCCTGACCTGCAATCGGGTGAATACCGTGCGCACTATCCCCGATAAGAACCATTCGTTCCGCTGTAATCGCCGCCGCATGGTGGAAGCCCAATTTGTAAGACGACAAAGGCGCGGACAATTCAACTTTGCCTAACAGACCGCCCATGCCTTTTTCAAGCTCAGCAGCATAACCGCGCGGCGATAATTTTAGGTAACCTGCCGCATCTTTGGTCTCAACGGACCAGACAAGCGCCGAACGGTGGCGACCATGTTCGTCATCCAACATAGGCAGAACAGCAAAGGGCCCGGAGGGGTAAAAAATTTCATAGGCAATATTATTGTGCGGGCGCTCATGATAAATCGCACCAACAATTGCGTGATGGTTATATTGCCAATGGGCGATGTTGATCCCAGCTTCTTCCCGGGTTTCGCTCTTGCGCCCTTCGGCAACGATCATCAGGTCTGCGGTCAAAACTTTGCCACCTTCAAGTGTCACCGTCACCGCGCTGACATCTCGGGATTTTTCGATTATGTTGGTGGGCATATGTAGCTGGATTGCCGCATGTTCTTTTGCGGCTGTGTAAAGTACAGTACGCAAATAACGGCTTTCAAACATCTGGCCTAAAAACCCATCATCTTCAGCTGGTGCGAAATCCAGTGACCCTGGTTTCAATCCGTCGCTCACCCATATCTTTTCAATGGGGCAGCCTTTACCGGCCAAGGCATCGCCAAGACCCATTGTTTCAAATAATTTATAGCTTGAACTTGAGATGGCAAAAGTGCGTCCATCAAAGCCCGCTTCTAGCATGCTAGCTTGATCTGCGCGGTCAATGACATGGCTGGTAATGCCTTGCGATGCGAGCGCCAGAGCTTGCGTGAGACCGATGAGGCCACCACCAATGATGATTACATCTGCTTTGTTTTCCATAATGCCCTTATGAAGCAACAAGGCGCGGGATTCAAAGCAGGATTTTGAACGTATAATAACCATCGCCCGACCTTTTGCCCTCTAATACTTGACGAGGAGTCCGCTGACGCCGAAAAGGGACGTATTCGGTCCTTTGCGACTTCATACCTAATATATATCAGCATTCGGAACATGGCCTTGCGCATTTCAAAATTCAGCCCGAAATCGAACCTCGCCAATTGGCGGCAGGTAATGCGTGCGTCGTTGATCCGCGGTGGCGCCTTGTTTGGCGCGGCGACATTAGGGTTGTTTGCCCTATTTTACGGATTTGCAGTACTTAGCTATTCGGCAGGCGACGCCGCATATAACAGCGCAGCGGCCGATGTGCAGCACAACTGGATGGGCCAAAGCGGTGCCTATGTAGCAGATGCCGTGCTTTTCTTGTTCGGCGTGCCTGCGATATTTTTGTTGCCGCTGATGCTGGTGTTTGCGCGACGTTTGTGGCGCGATGTTCCGCAGCCACAATGGAAACGACAATTATCATTATGCTTGGTTGGTATGTTGTTGATTGGCTTTGGCATGGCTTATTGGCAACAGGGAAGCGACATAGGGCTTCCGGCCGGATGGGGCGGTTTGATTGCCTTATTATTGGGTAATGCCGTTAGTGCGCTCGTGAACCAAATTCATGGTATATTCGGAACATTGCTTCGGGTGTCACTCATACTTGGCGCTTTGGCGGGCGGGGTAGCATTGGTCATCCGATCGCTTCAGTTGGAACGGCCATTGTTACGCATCCCGACCCTAACGATGCCTAAATTTGGCGGTGTACATTCTAGCATTTCAACCTTAGCGGGCGACGAACTTTCGGCGCCACAAATTGTTGAACCCAAGCCGCCACGCAAGTCTGTAGAGCCCGATCAACGCAAGCCACCGGTGATAGAGGACCGTACGCTCGCACCCAAAAAAGCTGCTTTTTCCACCGGTGCGCGGCAAGGTGACTTCTTTGGCAGCTTTACCTTGCCATCGCTTGAGTTGCTCGATCCGCCATCCTCTATTGCGGTACCTAAACTCGACAAGGCGGCACTTGAAGCCAATGCACGACTGCTGGAGTCGGTGCTTGATGATTTTCATGTGAAGGGGCAGATTGTTGCAGTTCGCCCTGGTCCTGTTGTGACGATGTACGAACTGGAGCCAGCGGCGGGTATAAAATCAAGTCGCGTCGTTCAGTTGGCCGAAGACATTGCGCGCAATATGTCCGCGCTTTCCGCGCGTGTTTCGACTATTCCTGGCCGCACAGTAATGGGCATTGAACTTCCGAATGCACACCGGGAGGCGGTTGTGTTTCAGGAGATGGTGGGCTCGGACGCTTTTGCGGAACAAAAAGGTGCATTACCGATAATCTTGGGTAAGAATATTTCGGGCGATCCCGTTATTGCTGACCTTGCGCCCATGCCCCATCTGTTGGTCGCAGGGACAACCGGTTCGGGTAAGTCGGTTGGCCTGAACTGCATGATTTTGTCACTGCTCTATCGCCTGACACCTGATCAGTGCCGGATGATCATGATCGATCCCAAGATGCTTGAGCTGAGTAGCTATGATGACATCCCCCATCTGTTGTCGCCAGTGGTCACCGAGCCTGCAAAGGCCATCCGTGCCCTGAAATGGGCAGTTGAGCAGATGGAGGAGCGGTACCGTATGATGTCCTCGCTTGGCGTGCGTAACCTTGCCAATTTCAACGAAAAGGTCCGCGGCGCAAAGGCAAAGGGTGCACCATTGGGCCGTAAGGTACAAATCGGTTACGACCCGATGACTGGCCAACCACAATATGAGGAAGAAAGCCTCGCTTACGAACCCATGCCGCAGATTGTGATCATCGTTGATGAGCTGGCGGACTTGATGATGACGGCGGGTAAAGAAGTTGAATTTCTGATTCAGCGCTTGGCGCAAAAGGCGCGGGCGGCGGGGATTCATTTAATCATGGCAACGCAGCGCCCGTCGGTCGATGTTATTACGGGCGTTATCAAGGCTAACTTGCCGACCCGTATTTCTTTTCATGTGACATCAAAAATCGACAGCCGCACTATTCTGGGTGAACAAGGCGCTGAACAGCTTTTGGGTAAGGGCGACATGCTGTATATGGCAGGTGGTCGTGGGCTGACGCGTATACACGGTCCTTTTGTTTCTGACGATGAAGTGCGCCGTGTTGCCGACCATTGGCGTGGGCAAGGACAACCTGAATATATTCAGGCCGTGACCGAAGAGCCCGAAGATGGCGGTTTCGACTTTGGAGGCATGGGCGGAGATGACAGCGAAGAAGATTCGCAATATCGCAAGGCGTGCCAGATTGTGTTCGAAAGCCAGAAGGCTTCGACAAGCTGGATACAGCGGCAATTGCGCATCGGTTACAACAGCGCGGCACGGTTGATTGACCGGATGGAGGAGGATGGCTTCATCAGTGCGCCCAACCATATCGGCCGGCGCGAAGTGCTGCGCGATCGGAACGGCGATCCTGTTTAACCGTTAAGACGGGGTTCAAAGCAGCCCGAATATTGATTGTTGCTGTCCATCCCAAGGAAACAAAGATGACATTTTCAAAATATGCCCTGTTGTTCGCGCCTGTTGTGCTCGTTGCGACACCGCCTAGCATCGCGCAGTCGTCGTCCGAGCAGATGGCGCGGGTGGTGCAACATATGAAGGCTGTGGGAACAATGTCAGCTACCTTCGCGCAGACTGACAGGAATGGCGGGACGTTGACCGGCAAGTTGCTTCTGAGGCGGCCTGGGCAAGTGCGGTTTGAGTATCAGAATGACGTGCCATTACTGATCGTCGCAGACGGCCGATCGCTGACGATGGTGGATTATGAAGTTAAGCAAGTGCAACGCTGGCCAATCCGCAACAGCCCATTGGCAGCTCTTCTTGACCCCGGTCAGGATCTCGCGCGCTTTGGCAAGATACTGCCAACGTCGACTAATGACGTTATCAGTGTCGAAGTTCGCGATCCAAAGCGCCCCGAATATGGCACCATAACGATGATATTTGTAGACAAACCCAGCGCGCCAGGTGGATTGACATTGAATGGTTGGGTCGCGCTTGATTCCAAAAACAATCGTACCACCATTCGACTCAACAATATTATCTATAACGGCGCCATCGCTAAAAATGCGTTCACGTGGAAAGATCCGCGGCCCGTTCGACAAAAATCGTAAAATCAGTCGATGAACGGATGCCCGTTGCCGACAAGTTGCAATGTTTGACTGCGTTGTTCATCTGACTGACAGGAAAGCCTTACTATAAAACCTTTGTTAGCGGTTGAAAGTTCGTGTGGTTTTCCCCCTGTTTCCTCCGACGCTGTATAGCCGCTAATATCCGCGTGACGAACGCAAGCTTAGCCCTCATCCCCAATGCCCCCGGGATGAGGGCTTTGCTTTTTTGATTGAAATGGCTTCATCGACTTGCTCCTGACGCTTCTGGCATCTAGGGCTTTTATCTTATGTCCCAGACCATTCGCATCGCTTCGTGGAATATAAACTCGGTCCGCGCCCGTATCGACATTGTCGAACGCTATTTGAAAGAAGAAGCGCCCGACATTTTATGCCTTCAGGAAACCAAAGTTATCGACAGCCTCTTTCCCGAAGGATTGTTTCGACAATTGGGTTATCGTCATTTCGTCATCAACGGCATGCCCATGCATCATGGTGTTGCCATCGTCAGCAAACTGCCGCTGATTAACCGCCGAGTTGAAGACTGGCAAGCCAATGGCGAGGCGCGCCACGTTGGTGCAGAGTTAAACATAGATGCAGCTAAAGGGGTGCGGATTGATAATGTCTACATTCCTGCTGGGGGCGAAGTCCCAGACAGCGAGGTTAACTCCAAATTTGGACAGAAGCTGGCCTTTTTAAAACGAATGGCCGAATGGTCGCGTAACGTCACGCACCCCACAGTCCTCACGGGTGATTTCAATGTTGCCCCGCTGGAGCAAGATGTCTGGAGCCACAAACAATTAGCCAATGTCGTCAGCCATACCCGCATCGAAATTGAACATCTGGCAGAAATTCAGGCAGCAGCAGATTGGGTGGATGTTGCGCGACATTTTGTCGATCCGTCTAAGAAATTATATACATGGTGGAGCTATCGTGCGCAGGATTGGGAAGCATCCGACCGCGGAAGAAGGCTCGATCATATGTGGGTTACCCCCAATCTGAAAGAAAAAGCAAAGGCGCATATCGTGCACAAACATGTGCGCGGCTGGGGTAAACCATCCGACCATGCGCCGATCGTCACGGAATTCACCTTTTGACCGGCGCGCGCGCAGCGTTGGGAGACTCACGCCGCGCAGCAATGGCGATTGATGCCTTGCGCCGGGGTTGGCCAGTTATCGTGCAACATATGGATAAAGCGCTGACCGTGCTTGCGGTCGAAACAGCGCAGGATATTTCCGGCACATGTGCAATGTTGCTCTCGGCCAGTCGTGCGGCAACGCTGAAGTTAACTAACCAGCGTGCGGCTGCAGATGGTGACCTTCCGGTGCTTATTAAGGCCCCTGCCGACCTCGACCTGCGGCTCGCTTTGGCGGTCGCTGACCCGAGCCTTGACCTTACCTATCCTATGAAGGGGCCTTTTGCGGCGCGGACGTTGGATGATGCGGCGTCCGCGAGGGCAGCTATCGAACTGGCACGGTTGGCGGGTTTGCTCCCTGCGTTTTTAGTATTGGACAATGCGGGTGAGAGCGCGGTTTATGTAAGCCCGCAAGATGTGGCTGCCTTTGACGACAGCGGTGCCTTGCGTATAGCCGCGCGGGCTAAGCTTCCTGTTGCCACCAATGCCGATGCGGAGATTGTAGCGTTTCGTACTGCCGTCGATGCGTCCGATCATGTGGCGTTGTTGATGGGTGCGCGCGATAGCTCCCCGCCAGTCGTCCGGCTGCATAGTGAATGCCTGACGGGGGATGTTCTCGGTAGTTTGAAATGCGATTGCGGCCCGCAATTGCATGAAGCGTTGCAACAGATTTCAGACGCAAATTGGGGAATATTGTTATATTTGCGACAAGAAGGACGCGGCATTGGTTTGATCAATAAACTGCGCGCCTATGCGCTTCAGGATCAGGGATTTGATACCGTTGATGCCAATACCCGTTTGGGTTTTGCTATTGATGCGCGCGACTTTTCGGTTGCGGCGCGGATGTTGGAATTACTCGGTGTGGAACGGGTCCGCCTGTTGACCAATAATCCTGAAAAGGTCGACGGCTTACAAAAAGCGGGCATCACGGTCGCTGAACGATTATCGCTTAAGATTGCCGCGAATCCGCACAACGCTCATTATCTTGAAACCAAGAAAAGCCGAACCGGACACAAGCTATAGGTTCTTAGGGAACGAAACAGTTTTACGGCTTGCACAGACCTTATTCTGATATTGCGCGCTAATTGCGACGACCGTTTAAGGCTCTTTCGATAAATGCATCATCCAGCGGCTCTGCTTTTGGCTCTACCGCGGGCTCAAGATTCGCGGCTTCCATTTGGGGGTTACCTTCAATCGGCATGCCATTTTCATCAAATAACAGCATTTCGTCAGCCCCAAGCATTGCATCCTCTCCTTCAAGGGCTTCTGGGAAGGTCACCTCAGTGGCGAATTTCTCCACAGGGCGCTTGGCCACGGCGACGCGCATAAAGGCTGCCCAAGCTTGCGCAGGCGCCCGCCCCCCTTCAAGGCCTCCAATCCTTTTGGCGTCGTCGCGACCCATCCATACACCTGTTGTAAGGCCGCTGGAGAAGCCTAAGAACCATCCATCCTTGTTGCTTGACGTTGTTCCTGTTTTGCCAGCGACCGGTCGGCCAATATTTGCGGCGCGCCCGGTGCCTGTGGTGACTGCGCTTTGCAATAAATCGGTCATTGCGCGTGCAACCCAATCATCAACCAACTGTACCGTGCTTGATGGCTTTGCCGCATATAGAAGTTCACCGTCAATCGTCGTGACCTTTGTAATGCCATATGGGGTGACAGTGCGCCCACCGGCTGCGACCGCCGCGAACGCCTGCGTCATATCGATAACCCGCGCATCCGAAGTGCCCAGCACCATCGACGGCTGTGTGTTGATAGGGGTGGTTATCCCAAATCTGCGCGCCATATTGGCGATGCTGTTGGTGCCTACACTTTGTCCGATTTGGGCCGCGACGGTATTTTTGGAATATGCAAAAGCGGTCCGAAGCGAAATCTCGCCATCAAATTTACCGCTGCTGTTTTTAGGTTGCCAACCGTCGATTTCGACGGGCTTGTCTTCTACCATGTCTTCAGGGCGATAGCCTGACTCCAACGCGGTGAGATAAACGAATAACTTCCAGGCCGAACCGGGTTGGCGCACTGCGGTCACTGCGCGATTATAATTGCTGGAAATATAATCGGTGCCGCCCACCATAGCCTTTACTGCACCATCGCGGTCAATCGACACCAAGGCGCCTTGGGCGCCGCTGGGTGCATTGGCCGCAATCGCGGTGGTCGCGGCGCGCTGCATGTCCAGATCCAGCGTCGTCCAGACATCGATAGGCTTTTCAGTTTCATCAATAAGGCCGTCCAACTGTGGCAAAACCCAATCCGTGAAGTAGCGCACGCTGTCTTGGGGCGTTTCAGCGGCCAAGCGCACTCCTGCTAGGTCGACGTTTGCGGCTTCAACTGCGGTAATCATTCCAGCATCTTGCATAACGTCCACCACCACTTTCGCACGGTCCAGGGCCGCCTGCGCATTCGCAGTCGGAGCATAGCGCGAGGGCGCCTTCACTAAACCCGCAATAATCGCGGCCTCGGCTAGGCTGATATTCTCGGCACCATGGTCAAAGAAACGACGACTTGCGGCATCGACTCCATAAGCGCCGCCACCGAAATATACTTTGTTCAAGTATAGCTCGAGAATCTGGTCCTTGGAGAATTTGGTTTCCATGGCCAACGCAAGGATGACCTCGCGAATTTTACGGCCAAACTCCTTGTTGCTGTTCAGATAGATGTTGCGCGCCAATTGCTGCGTGATGGTTGAGCCGCCTTGCGTCCAGCGACCTTCAACTGCCCGTACATATACAGACCGCGTAATACCAATGGGGTCGACACCAGGGTGGATATAAAATCGGCGATCTTCGACGGAAACCATCGCGTTCTTCATTTCGGATGGCAGTTGGTCGATTGTCAGCCAACGTCCGAAGCTTGGCCCAAGCGATTGAATGACAGTGCCGTCTGCGGCCCGAAAGCGGATCATTTGGCCGTTGGGGGACGCTTTCAGATCTTCAAAACTGTCAATTTCGCTACGGGCAATCGCAACAAAAATACTAAGGATCATGACGCCCAACAACGCTGCCATGACGCCTGTTTTAACGATGCGGACTATCCATGTTCCCATTGGGCCACGTTCTTTCGAAATCTTGCGTGTGCGTGCCATAGCCCAACTGTTACCCAGTCCGGGAACGGCCTACAAGCGCCTTGTCATTCAGGATCGAATGCAAGCGCGGCGCTGTTGATGCAGTAACGTAGGCCCGTTGGTCCAGGTCCATCGGGAAAGACATGGCCTAAATGCCCTTCACAAGCGGCACAGCGCACTTCAATGCGGACCATGCCGTGCGATGTATCGTGATACTCCTCAACGGCATCATTTTTTGCTGGCGCAGTAAAGCTTGGCCAACCTGAACCGCTGTCAAATTTCGTGTCAGATACAAAAAGGGTAGTTCCACAGCCTGCACAGCGAAATTCACCTTTGCGTTTTTCATCTGTGAGTGCGCCTGCAAAGGCGCGTTCGGTACCTGCTTCACGCAACACATGATATTGAATGGGGTCCAATTCCGCGCGCCACTCCGCATCGGTCTTGATAATTTTTTCCATGAGAAAACGCCTTTCGTGAAAATGATGTGGGAACAGCGGCAAAGCGGTTCAAGGTGCCGCCGGAAGGGTGCTTTCTTGAAATCCGCACAAATCCGGCATCATGGTTAGCCGCGACGCGCTGCTGCACGGGCGATACGGACCAGTTCTTCTTCCAATATTGTGACAGCAAGCCCGTCGCGCACGTGCATCAACTTTGCTTCAACCTCAAGCAAATGGCTGTTCAAGCCTGCAAGTCGCGCCGATGGCCAGCGCATAAGCTGCTGTACGTAGCTGTCGGCATCTTTCCAGAATATGGATCGCGTGGCCTTAACCACCGCGCCCGGATTGTTGCCATTGTCTACTTTAGTCCGCATTGCAGCGAGCATTGTCACGCGACGCTGCATGGCGCGGATGATGCGAATGGCATCTACGCCCATGTCGCGTGCAGCGGCCAGTTCGCGGCCCGTGCCACGCAAATCCCCGCCCATCACGACATGGACAAGGCCGTTGATATTTTCTTCGCCGGTTTCTGCAGATAGGGCTTCGAATATGGCTATTTCTACCGTGGCGGGACGCTGTGGGGATGCGTCATAATATAAAGATAGCTTTTCGATCTCGGCCTGCGCCAACTTGCGATCTTGCCCAGTGTAGCGCGCTATGCGTGCGGCAAGTGGCCGATCGATCTTTAGCCCGGTTGTGGCAGCAAAGGCCATGATTGCTGCTGCGGCATCGCCTTCTTCGGGCAAGTAACAGATATGTGCCATGGCGCGCGGATGCGCCTCTAGCAACTTCCGCAATTTGCTGGTCTTGGTCAGGTTGCCGGCGGTTGCAATAACCGGACTTACGTCGCCTTCAAGAGCCAGCAAATTCTCGACTGCTGCCAAGCCCTCCTCGCGCCGGAAATTGAGGCGGATATGTCTTTTGTCGCCGAACAGCGATAGCGCAGAGGCCTCATCTACCAACAAGGCAGGATCATTGCGGATTCGGTCGCTGTCGATATCAATGCGTTCCGATCCCGCTAACTGTGACGACATTTGCCCGGCAATATCGACTACAGCCGATTCATCCTGCCCGAATATGAAAAACAGCCGGATATCAGGGCGTGCGCTGATAGCGCTGATAAAGTTACGTTCTTTTGCGTTGCTCATTCGCCGCGTGCGTAAATGGAAAGCCGGGTGACAATCTGATCCGCGACCTTTTGTGTCAGGTTTTCAAGAGCGCTGTTTTCGCCAGCGATCGTTGCATATTCTGAGCTGACCACGTCGATGCCCGCGTCCGATCCGGCGGTCGTATCCAGCACAATCTTTCCAGTTGCGAGCGAAACAAGCTGATAGCGCGCGCGCAATGTTCGGCGTTCACGTGTGACTGTATCATCGGCGCGCACGCCGAAACCTTCAATTTGGTCATCGAGCACCACAATCAGGCGGAATTGCGCAGAATTACTCTCTTGAGCGCCAAGTCGGTCGGTCAATGCATTGCGCATAAGCCATCCATTTTTGCCCTCGATTGGCGCGATAGTGATGGTTCCCAATGTGCGCGCCACCGCCCCCTTTGATCCGCCGCTATATAAGGGTTGCAAGCTGCATGCAGGCAAAAGCAAAGCAAGCATCAAAGAAACGAAAAAACGGTTCATAAAACGATGTTGACCAGCCTGTCAGGAACGACAATGATTTTCTTTATATCACCGCCGTCAATGGCATGCTGAACCTTTTCACTGGCTAACGCAAGTGTCTCCATTTCGGCTTGCGGTAGGCCTTTGGCGACCGTGAGCGTATCGCGTAATTTGCCCCTGACCTGAATGGCAATCGTAACCTCGTCTTCTTCCAACAGAGCTGGATTAACCACGGGCCATGCAGCATCGGCGATCAAGCCACCACCCAGCTCCGTGCCAAGCTTAGTCCACGCTTCTTCGGCCAAATGCGGGACCATAGGCGATGACAGCAACAGGATGGTGCGAATAGCCGTATCGCGGCTAGCTGAAGGCGCGGCTTTCTCAATGGCGTTAGCCAGATCGTATATCTTCGCGACAGCCTTGTTGAAGGCAAGTGCTTCAATATCCGCGCCGACGCCAGCAATCACTTGATGGGTTTTGCGGTCCAAGGCTTTGTCCGCGCCATCTGCACCACTGACCTGTGAAGTCAGGCGCCACAGACGCTGTACAAAGCGCCAACAGCCCTCAATACCTGCTTCCGACCATTCCAGATCGCGTTCGGGCGGGCTGTCGGACAGCATGAACCAGCGCACAGCATCTGCGCCATATTGATCGACAATATCATCAGGATCGACGACATTTTTTTTCGACTTGGACATCTTCTCGATACGGCCAGCTACCGCAGGCGCACCGCTGTCGATGATGGTCCAGATGTCGCCATCGCGCCGCACTTGATCGGGACTTAGCCAAGTGCCCTTGGCATCTTTATAGGTTTGGTGCGTCACCATGCCTTGCGTGAACAAAGAGGCAAATGGCTCCTTCACGTCGATCAAGCCAATATGGCTTAACGCACGCGTCCAGAAACGGGCATAAAGCAAGTGCAGAATGGCATGTTCGACACCACCAATATATTGATCTACCGGAAGCCATTTTTCCGCAACAGTGCGATCAAATGGCTTATCCTTTGGTTGACTGGCAAAACGGATGAAATACCAGCTTGAATCGACAAAAGTATCGAGCGTGTCGGTTTCCCGGCGCGCCGGACTTCCGCAGCTTGGGCAATCGACTTTGCTCCAGCTTGGGTGCCGATCCAGCGGGTTTCCGGGAATGTCGAAGCTGACATCTTCGGGCAATGTTACCGGTAACTGATGGTCGGGCACTGGCACCGTGCCGCAGGACTGGCAATGGATGATGGGAATCGGCGTGCCCCAATAACGCTGCCGTGAAACGCCCCAGTCGCGCAAGCGATATTGCGTCTGCCCAATGCCCCAGCCCTCGGCCTGTGCGCGTGCAATGACATCGGCCTTGGCTTGGTCAATGGTCATGCCATTCATCCAATGGGAATTCACAATCCTGCCAGAACCCGTGAAGGCAATATCGCCGGTAAAGACGCTATCGGTCAAATCGCCATCGGCAACAACGCGGGTGACGGGCAAATCATATTTGCGTGCAAAATCGAGGTCGCGCTGGTCATGCGCGGGGCAACCAAAGACGGCGCCTGTGCCATAATCCATTAACACAAAATTGGCGACATAGACCGGCAAATGCCAGCTGGCATCCAGCGGATGTTCAACGGTCAGGCCTGTTTTAAAGCCCCGCTTTTCCGCAGTTTCAATATCCGCAGCCGTCGTACCACCCTTGCGACATTCCTCAATAAACGCCTGTAAATCAGGCGCGTTGACAGCCAATTTTTGCGCGACAGGGTGGTCCGCCGCAATGGCAACAAAGCTGGCGCCGAACATAGTGTCTGGTCGCGTCGTAAACACGTCAATGCCGCCATCTCCGCCTGGGAAGCGGAAGGTGCAATTTAGCCCTTGGGATTTGCCGATCCAGTTTTCCTGCATCAACCGTACTTTGTCTGGCCATTGGTCAAGTGAACCAAGACCGGTCAGCAATTCATCGGCAAAGTCCGTGATTTTCAGGAACCATTGGCTCAGCTTGCGACGCTCGACAGGTGCGCCGGAGCGCCAGCCCTTGCCATCGATGACTTGTTCATTGGCAAGGACGGTCATGTCGACTGGGTCCCAATTTACCGCAGATTCCTTGCGATAGACCAAGCCAGCGGCATATAGTTTGAGGAACAGCGCCTGTTCATGGCCGTAATATTCAGGCTCGCAAGTGGCGAACTCACGCGTCCAGTCAATGGCAAAGCCAAGCCGTTTCAGCTGGGCCTTCATGTTGGCGATATTGTCACGCGTCCATCCGCCTGGGTGCACATTCTTTTCCATCGCGGCGTTTTCAGCGGGCATACCAAACGCGTCCCAGCCCATGGGGTGCAACACCTCATGCCCAGTCATCCGCTTGTAGCGCGCCAGCACGTCGCCCATCGTGTAATTGCGGACGTGGCCAATATGGATGCGGCCCGATGGATAAGGGAACATCTCAAGCACATAAGCGCGGGGCTTGGTTGAAGCATCATCCGCGACGAAGCTGTTGCGTTCTTCCCAAATATTTTGCCACCGCGCGTCGGCAACGTGCGGGTTAAAACGCTCTACATTGGACATATAAATTACCCGGTGATGGACGACCGACGAAGGTCACGCGCCTTGGTGAGGATGACCGCTTCAAGCTTTTGCACCGTGGCGGCGCGCAATGGCGCTGCAACCCACTGTCCATTTTGCGAGACTTCGCGGCTGCCGGCCACGCGCAAGGCGTCGGCGCGCAGATCCTGGTCAAGGATCGAAATCGTTAACTTAACCCGTTCGCCGGGGCTTTGCGGATTTACATACCAATCGGTAACGATGACACCGCCCGAGGAATCGGTTTGCACTAATGGCATGAAGGACAGAGCATCAAGCGATGCGCGCCACAAATAGCTGTTGACGCCAATGGTGGTAACCTGGCTGGCCGCGAGGTCCGCCTTTGGGCGTTCCCTGCCGCCGCAGCCGGAAAGCAGGCCCAAGCTTAATAAGCTGCTGGTCGCAACGATGAGTGCCAGGCGAGTGGTGCGCATAAAATGTCCTTGAACAATGGAATATAGGAAACCTCTATAGTGGCTTGCTGTCGGGGGCAAGCTTTCTGGCGGCTGAACGGTGCCTAATTCATCCTATAGTCAGATTCCATGCGCTATCCGATTGTGGACATCATGCAACAACTCGGGACAAAACGTGTTATGGGCATGATTTTGAAGTTACACCTCTTTTGAATCCCTAAAAGGCGGCGTATGAAAGTCGGAAGAAAAAAGAATCGCTCAAAATGAGGCTATGATTGTGAAGCGGGTGCAGAAAGGAAAATATGCGACCTTTGCAGCAGTGATGCTGGCATCGGCTTCGCTTGTCCTTTCTCCAATGGTGGTACCCGCTTTTGCGGCAAAGGCGTCTGGCCCCGAAGAAACAGCCGCGCCTTCTTGGATCGCGATGTTCACGCCTGCCGGCGGTGACAGCGTTCTTGCCCAGAAATTTTCCGCTACGCAAATTGCATCCAATGCGCGTTTCCCATTCACGCCTGCGAGTGCGGGTGAAGGGCGTAACCGCACGATTACCGTTGCTGCGCGGGCGAACTCGCGCCTCACCGCGGGCGCTGTATCCATACGCAATGTCATGGCACCCAACGAAGTGGGCGCTGGCAAGGGGCTTCGCCTAGCCGCAGTCGATTATCGTTTGACGGCCTCCAGGGGTTGGCAGGATTTCACCTTACCTAAAGCGCACGCGCGTGCTGCAAAAATGCCTCTGAGCGATGTCGGTAAGGGCGGTTTCCGCCTTGATGATTCGGTGCAGAAACCAAGCAAGTTCAGCACCAAGATTAAGCTGGACCAGAATAAAGAATTGGCTCCGCCTGCGCGCGGCGGTGCCGCTTCGGGTGATTATAAGCTTGATGTCGGTGGCAGCTTCTCGATCAGCCGTAAAATCGATTTCACCGCTGGCGTTCGTTACGCGAGTGAGAATGACCGTGTCATTCCTTTGGCGGACAATCGCAAAGACAGCGAAGCTGTCTATATCGGAACCAAAATCCGCTTCTAAGCGGCCTTTTTTCTGAAAGCATCAATCGCGGCCCAACCATGGATTATCCGTGGGCTGAACATTTGTGCGCGTTGGCGGGTCATGCCGCCTAAAGCGATGATAGCAGCATTTTTACCAAGTTTTGCGAGCCGTTGAAACTGCAAGGGACCAAGTGGCCGCGCGCCGGGGTGGCTGCTGGTATTGAAAAGCGGGGAGAGGAATAAGAGGTCAGGATTACCTCGCTTTACGGATGCGATTTCGCGCGCATTGTGGACAGGTGCGCTGTGTAGCAACGCTGTTTGGCCGCGGCTGCGTTGGTGAAACCCGTCGGCGTGCCAGCGTAAAGCTGTCCGTTCATCACCCGCCAATAGCAATATATGCCCGCGCCGACGGCAAATCCGCAGCACTTTAGCGAACATTGCGCGACGTTGTTGAGTAGCCAAATGATAATGGCGGAAAGCCCCGCCTGAACGCGAAGGTAGCTGTTGAATAGCGCGTAGTTGGTCTTCACCAAAACGTGCATCGGTCATCAGCCAGATTTTCGGCAAGGGGTGGCTTCGCGGCATATAACTGCCTATAGCGCCGCGTTATGCAGGAAGCGACACCAGAAACATCCGCCGAC
>JACCDK010714082.1_pt1 | contig 20954 bp, 7 predicted proteins | sample 7445871 | NCBI WGS metagenome assembly JACCDK01 (sample SAMN15323436, study PRJNA562643) | freshwater metagenome | isolation source: river surface water | place: USA:Blue River Watershed | collected 2017-08-15
ATGCTATTGATGCTACTACTGAAACAACATTAGAATCTGCAATTGATATTGCTGGTGATGTTACGGGTACAGGATTGGGTTCAGTTACAATTGCAGCCAATGCTGTAGCGCTTGGTACTGATACAACTGGCAACTATATATTAGATATCGTAGCTGGTGCTGGTCTAACAGGAGACGCGGCTGGCGAAGGCGCAACCGCAACACTTGCAATTGGCGCTGGAACTGGAATCACAGTTAATGCTAACGATGTAGCAATTACAGCCGATGGTGTCGGAGACACACAACTCGCATTTAATACTGGACAACATTTAACAACTACATCATCAGTTGCGTTTAACGATGTAACCTTAACAAACACTGGTCTTCATTTACTTGACACTAATGCCTCACACGATTTAATTATTGCGCCAGGTTCAAATCTTTCAGCTGATCGCACATTTACTGTTACAACCGGAGACGCTGACCGAACTTTGACTTTAACTGGAGACGCTACAATTTCAGGTACTAACACAGGGGATCAAACAAGTGTTACAGGGAACGCTGGTACTGTAACATTTGCAGACGCTGGAGGTGACACGACAACTTTTATTGCTCTTGGTACTGATGCCACAGGATCTCTTGCGCCAGCAACAGATGCTGGGCTTACATACAATGCAACAACAAATGCTGTAACTGCTACTACCTTTATCGGCGCACTTACTGGTAATGTAAGTGGTGACGTATCAGGTAACGCAGGGACTGCAACTGCCTTAGCTTCCAACCCAACTGATTGTGCCGCGAATACTTTTGCTACAACTATTGCCGCCAACGGTAATCTAACCTGTGCGTCAATTGCCGATGCTGATGTTCCAAACAATATTACTGTTGACCTTGCAACATTAGCTTCATCTGTTACAAACGCAACTCTAACAACCGCGCTAACTGTTAACACAGGTACAGTTACAATATCTGGTAATGCTGCAAACAACTCAGTTCTAACACTTGGTGCTGGTGCATCAAGTATTTCAGGCACTAACACAGGGGATCAAACAATTACATTAACAGGAGATGTTACAGGTAGTGGTACTGGTTCTTTTGCAGCAACAATTGCAAGTGATTCTGTAGCCCTAGGTACAGACACAACAGGTAACTACGTAGCAAGTATCACAGCTGGTGGTGGTCTAACAGGAACAGCTGCAAGTGAAGGGTCAACACCAACAATAGCTGTTGTATCAGGTAACGGAGGTATAATTGTAAATACTGATGACATTACCTTAACCGTTGCGCCAAGTGCTAACGCTCTTTCTTCAACCACATCAAGTGGCTCTGGTATGGAAGTTCTATCATCTGGTATTGCATTACTACAAGGTTGTGCCGATACAGAAATCTTAAAATGGAATGAAACTACAGATGTGTGGGCTTGTGCGTCAGATGCGGGCGGAGGATTATCTGATGCTGATTATGGTGACATTGTAGTTTCAAGTTCTGGTACTGTTATGTCTATTGATGCTGACGTTATAGATTTTGCAGACATGATTGATTCAATGACCGTTGATGCAGCAACTGATATTAATTTGGGTGCAAATGCATTTACTATTGATATGGATTCAACTGGTGACTTCTCTGTACGAGACGGTTCAACCGATATTGCAGCATTTACTGATAGTGGTGCAATTACATTTAGTCCAACATCAGGTCAAAACTTAACTGCAACACTAGCTGGGGCGGGGATATTTAATGTTAGTGCCGGTCAATCATTGCTTGGTGGTACAACGCTAACAACGGGTACACAAGCAAAATTAAACATTGTTTCCACTGTATCAACTAGTGGGTCAACAACTGCAATTGCTGGTATTCATGGTGAATACACAACTAGTAATGGCGGAGCATCAAGTTATGTTCAAGTTGGTAATAGGTTCGTAATGAACAATGCGCCAACAACGAATTCTAATACTGCGGTTAACACAGTAATTCGAAGCGTTGATAATACATCATTATCTAACCTTGTTCGTGGAATTGAGGTGGTCTCAAATGCTGGTTCTAATATTGCAGGTGAAAACACTGGTATTCGTACTACGGGTGCTACATTTGGTTTGCAAGCGTTTACTAATGCATCTGCTAATTCTTCTGCTGTCCCTGCTGCAATCTTTGCCGAAAGTACTGGCACAACATCGGGAGACGTATTAAGGTTGTATTCTATATCTGCAACATCGGCTCCTTCATTTGCTACTTTCTATCATAAAACTTCAACATTTACAGGTACTGGATTGTTGATGGACTTTGCAGAGGGGGCAGGATCATTTACTGGCAACTTTATTGACCTACAAAACAACAATACTTCTAAATTTACAGTAGATGATAATGGGGCACTAGGTATTGCTGATGCAACTCCTGACTACATGCTTGATGTAAATGCTGATGTTGCTGATTACACAGCAAATATATTTAATGATGGAAACGCTACAACAAGAAGTGGTTTATTGATACAAGCCGGCTTAGATGACCACACAGCCGCTGGGCCATCAACACTAATAGGGTTCAAAGATGGCGATGGGACAACGGTTGGGTCTATTACGTTTGGTTCATCTGCAACAGCATACAACACAACATCTGACCAAAGGTTAAAAGAAAATATCGTTGATACATCTTTGTCATTAGATACTTTAAATCAAATTAAAATTCACGATTATACATGGATAGCCGATTCACAACATAAAGTTTCTCATGGTGTGCTTGCGCAAGAATTGTTCCAAGTATACCCAGGGGCGGTAACAGTTCCAACTGATGACACTACTTCATACTGGATGGTTGATTATTCTAAGCTTACACCGCTTACAATAAAATCAATTCAAGACTTAAGTGCAGACCTAGAAACACAAAAAACAAAAATACAAGGTATTTCATTAGTAAACAATATAACCACATTCTCAGGCGACATAAGCTTCGGCGGCGCAGTAGAATTCAATGTGCCTCCAGTGTTCAACAACGATACTGCAGGGTTTGCCGTTATCAAGGCTGGCTCGAATAAAGTAGACGTTGTATTTGATAATCCATACATTGCACAGCCGGTTGTAAGCGCGACAATTTCACTTGAAGATAGCGATACAGAGAACATGACAGATGACCAGGCGAATGCATTCTTTGCAGAAGACATCAAATCTCTTGTCACAAATAAAACACAAAACGGATTTACAATTCGTATAAACAAAAATGCCACTCGTGATATCAAATTCTCTTGGACCGCGTTGCAGGTTAAAGATATAAAAACCTTTGAAAGCATAATTCCGGGCCTAATGATTGACCCGGTAGAACCACCGGTTACCCCAAACGAACCACCGACAGATCCAAGTACTTCATCAGGTGACCCAGTTGACCCATCTACAAATCCAGTAGACCCAACCGTTGACCCTGTTATTGATCCTGTAACCGACCCAGTCTCAAACGACCCAACTGATCAAACTGTTGACCCTGTTGCTGATCCAGTAATAGACTCAGCCCCAACTGACCCAGTAGCGCCATCGAGTGACCCAATAGACCCGCCTGCAGATCCAGCACCTGTTGAGTAATTAATTTAATAATAAAATGACAAATAATATGATTGAAAAATTAAATAAAAAGCTTAAATTATATCAGATATCAACTGTAGTAATTCTAGTAATTTCATTGATTTTAATAGGTTATTTTTATTCAAAAACAAAAAATAATAATTTTGTAAATAATACCCACTCATTACTTGATCCAGATAGAAGGTTTCTAGGTAAAGAAAACTATGTAATCAATATTCAAGATTTGCGTGTTTATTTACAAGATTTAGGTCAAAAGTACCCAGATTCTATTTCAATTTATTATGAACAGATGAATTCTGGGTCCAATATTTCAGTAAATAAGAATTTAAGATTATACCCTGCATCGCTAAGTAAACTGGCACAGGCTATCTTAATAACAAAAAAAGTCGAAGAAGGCTCACTGTCTTGGGATCAAAAATTAAAAGTTGAGCCAACTGATTTATCAAATGAGTCAGGAGATTTATATAAAAGAATAGGGAATCGTGCATTAACAGTTGAAGAACTAATGAAAGAGCTTTTAGTAAACTCTGACAACACTGCCAATAATATTTTCAAGCATTATTTAGATGCTTCAGACTATTTAAAATTTCAAGATGAAACAGGTTTAATGGATCTATATAATGAGCAAGGATTTATTTCAGCAAAAGAGTACACTAGATTGTTGCGCGTATTGTATACATCTAGCTACCTTGAACCAGATAATTCGCAAAAGATTTTACAGTACATGTCTGATGCTAGTTTTCGCGAGTATTTATCTCAGGGAATTCCACAGGGTGTAAAATTTGCTCATAAGTACGGAGAGAACAAGAAGTATTTTGTTTTTTCTGACTCTGGTATCGTGTATGTAGACAAGAGGCCGTACATGATTACGGTGATGATAAAAGGTAAAGATTCGACAGAAGAAACAAGAAGGTGGGCTATTGGTTTAATGAAAGAAATATCTGAGAAAGTCTACGCTACAAGCAAGTAACTTCTTAAAATAAAATCTCTGTAAATTTTACAGAGATTTTATTTTAAGAAAACGATTTTTGTCTAAATCAATTTTTGGTAATTTAATTGTAATCAAGCCTTGTATTTCTGTGGCCACAATATTATCAATATCAACCAAAGAGGGTAGTTCGATTTTGCGATAAAATTCACCCCACCCTAATTCTTGAACCAAGTAATTTTCTTCATCTATGTTTTGTAATTTATTTCGTTTACCTTTGATTGTTAAATTTTTCATATTTACTGCAATTATTATTTTTGCAGGATCAACCCCTGGTGACATTATTTGAACCATGATTTCATTTTTATTTTCATAAATATCAATCGCGGGTATTAGGGTTGTGGATAACTCATTTCGGTCTTGATCAAATATTTCATTTTCAGTTTCTGTGTGTGTGACAGTGGGTGTATTTTCTTGTAGAATATTTTCATTTTTTATAGAATTTTTGACATCAATATGGTCAAAATAAGCCTTGAAGGCAGGGGTGTTGTAAGGTGCTATAAGCTGGATTATTTTTATAATAGTATCAGCATCGGCTACATCTACCATGTAAAATTTACCATCGCTAGACTTCATCTTCAGTTGGTTACAATCCGTAACCAACTGATTATGATTTGCTTTTAAACGACTTTTTAGAGCCTTCCAGTAATTGCGTGCGTCCACACTATCGGTAAGTACCGCAATTATGTCAGTGACAGAAAAGTAGAGCCTCTGTCGATCTCTGTCCCATTCTTGTCGAATAAGTCTTGCTTCAGTGTCTGTTATGCTAATTTTTTGTTTAATTTTTGCCATAATCTATTACTACTATTATATATTATTTTATAAAAAAATACCCTTATTGACCTATCTTGTGTTCGGTACTAAAAGCTAACAAATGAACAGGTTTTTATCTTTTTATTCATATTTTTATAAGTTATAATATATGTACATAATATATGAATAAATTTTTCACAAAACTAATTAAATTTTCTGCAATATTTTTATTTGTAGGTTTTTTCTTTTTTGGAAATACAAATTCAGTAGATGCTGCTGTAAGAACTTGGACCGGAGCAACAGATAGCTCATGGTCTAATGCTGGTAACTGGGGAGGCACTGCACCTGTTACGGGTGATGATTTGGTTTTTCCAGACGGTGCATCAAATCTTTCAAATACTAACGACCTAACTGAAAATACAACTTTTAATTCAATTACACTTTCTGGTAGCGGTTATACACTTTCTGGTAATCGAATTATTTTAGGCCAAGGTCTTGCTGGTATTACAGACAGTAGTGCGTCTGGCGGTAATACAATTGCATTTGATATTCGTATAGATGCAACTCGAGATATTATTGTAACTAACACTGCCGAGTCTTTAAATATTAGTGGACGCATTTCTGGTGTTGGTGGTATTAACAAAGAAGGAACTGGAACTTTGATTTTATCTGGTGCTAATACTTATGGCGGTATTACAAAAATTAATGTGGGTGTTATCAATGCTCGTCATTCAACATCGCTTGGTACTATTGCGACAGGTACCGAAGTCGTAGGTAATGCAGCGCTTGAACTACAAGGCAATATAAACATTTCTTATGAAGCACTAGCGTTGCGTGGATATGGAGTAAATGATGGCGGAGCGTTACGCAATATCAGTGGCAACAATACTTATGGTGGATTAATTACATTATCATCAGCTGCTGGTACAGAGATATCGTCTGATTCTGGAACACTGACTATCACTGGTGGTATGGCTGGTGGGTTTGCGTTAGTTATTGATGGCGCAGGTGATGTTACATATTCAAAAGCACCTATTGTTGCCGTGAGTCCTGTTACAAAAAACGGGGCGGGGACGCTAACTTATAATTTCCCCAATACCTATGGTGGAGCAACAATTATCAATTCTGGGACCCTTCTTTATGGTACCGATAATGCAATTTTATCTGGTACTGTTACTGTTACAGGAGGTACTCTTGATATTGGAACATATTCAGACATGGTTGGTACGGTCACACTGGGTACACTTGATTTAGCTAGTGGCACTATAACAGGGTCAACTGGAATGTTAAGTAGCGATATATGGACAGTTTACAATGGAACAATTAGTGCAATTATTGCCGGAGATGCTGGAACGCTAACTAAAAGTACACCAGGTACCGTTGTGCTGACACGACCGAATCAATATACCGGTGCAACTACAGTTAGCGCGGGTATTTTAGAAATCCAAGACAGTCTATCTCTTGGCGCTATTGATGGTATTACTACTGTTTCATCTGGCGCCACACTACAAATAAATGGTAGTGGGCTTTCGATTCCCGAATATATTACATTTTCTGGAACAGGGCATTTATATACTGGGGCAATTCGCAACAAAACTGGCAATAATGCTTTGACTGGCTTACTTACGCTTGGTGCAGATGCTATGACAATGGCTGATACGGGCACAACGCTAACTATAGATACAAAAGGAATATCTGCAACAACACGGGCTCTAACCATTGGAGGGCTTGGTAATACTACATTCACATCTACTGCTTCTATATATGGAACGACCGCAACACTTACCAAGAACGATACTGGGACTTTGACCATACAATCTTTTAGTAATTTTACTGGTGCTACAATAATAAACAAAGGATCAATAGTACTTAGTGGTTTAGGTGCTATACCGCTTTCAGTTGTGATGACTATAAATGCTGGAGCAACACTGACACTAGACAATACTTCTTCATCTACAGTTATTGACCGTCTTGCTGACTCTCTAGCTTTGACTATGAACGGTGGTAATTTTAATTTTATTGGATCAAGTTCGGCTAATATGGACGAGACTGCTGGAGCTTTGACTTCGGGTATTGCAACGCAGTCTGGGAACAATGTCATTACTATCACACCCGGGTCTGGGGGTTCAACAACGATGCAGTTTGCATCTCTTGCGCGTACTGCGGGATCATCACTATTGTTCCGTGGAACAAGTTTTGGAACAACACCTGGCGCAGATGTTTCTACATTATTATTTACGGCAGCACCAACCCTAATTGGTGGCGCAGGTTTAGAGAATTCTACAACTATTAGTATCATTGCCGGTGCGATTGGTGACAATTCTTTAAGTGGTACAGGTACAGATATGGTGACATATGGTAGAGGTAATGCGAATGGTTTGCGATTGTTAAATGGTGCAGGATTTTCTGGTGAATATGCCAGTAATTTTGTAACAGCAAATGCAAACGTAAAATTAACAAGCCCGACTGTTGCTGCTACTTCTTCTATTAACTCACTAATACTTAGCGGGAGTGGTGCAATTACTGATGCGGGTAATTCGCAAACTATTACACTTGCATCAGCATCACTTTCAGGAAATCTTTTGAATATAGCAAATAGTTCAACTATTGATGGTGCCAATACAACCATTGCTGGTGGAACAATCGAATTAAAAGTCTTTACTCCTAGTAGTATGACTATTTCGTCTCTTATTACGACTTCTGGTGGTGTAACAAAAAGTGGTGCAGGGATATTAACTTTTTCAACCGCTAAAACTTATACAGGGCTTACTTCTGTAAACGGGGGAACTTTGTTAGCCGGAGTAAATAATTTTATCTCTTCTGGTAATATTACAGTCAACGGAGGGACACTAGATATTGACACATATAGTGATACGGTAGGTGCGGTGATATTGCAAAATGGAACTATTACAGGTTCGACAGGTGTTTTGACTGGAACGTCATATAACTTTCGCGAAGGAACTGTTAGCGCTATTATTGCCGGTGCTGTTGCTGTCACGCGTATAGCCACCAACACTCAAATAGACAGTATCGTAACTGTTACTCGCGACAATACTTATACAGGAGCAACAACTATCACAAGTGGAATTTTAAAACTTGGCACTGCAGGCGATGGGACCAATACACCGCTTGGTACCGCTGGTACTGGAACATCTATTGCGAGTGGTGGAGCTCTTGATTTAAACGGTATAACCTTGTCTACAGCAGAACCTGTATCGTCTTTGGCAGGGACAGGGTTTGGGTCTAGCGGTAGCAGTAATATGGGTGCTATTATGAATAGTTCAGTAACGCCAGTAACTTATAGTGGGGCTCTTACACTTACCGCGGCGGCTCGTATAAATGCCGATGCTGGAGCAGTGACTATTAGTGGCAATGCTTCTGGAAACTTTGCATTAACTTTTGGTGGATTTAGTAATACTGAGTATTCTGGAATAAGATCTGGAACCAGTACAATAGTAAAAGACGGCATAGGGGTATTAACTCTTTCAAACGGTAACTCATCATATTCGGGTGCTACTACTATTAGTGTGGGTACAGTAAAGCTTGGTGCAGTTTCAGTTGGTGGTACAAACTCACCACTTGGTACAACGGCCGGTATAACTTCAATCACAACTGGTGCAAGACTTGACCTAAATGGTTACACTCTTGGAACAGCAGAACCTTTAACAACAAATGGTGTCGGTTATGGACTGGGTGATTTTGCTAGTGGTGCATTGATGAATAGTTCAGCTTCGGCTGTTACCTATAGTGGTTTAATTACGCTTGGTGCGGCATCTACTATTAAAGCTGACTATGGTGATATAAATCTAACTGCATCAGGTACAATATCTGGAAACGGCCTTGGTCTGACTCTTGGTGGTAGTGGTAATGGAACCATAGCAAGTGTTATCGGTAACACAAACGGCGGTCTAAACAAAATAGGAACTGGCTCTTGGACATTTTCTGGGGTCAATACTCATACTGGTACTACAAATATTTATAGAGGCACATTTAAATTTGGTGTTAGTGATGCAGCGGGGGGTGGGCCATTAGGTACAGCTGCTCTAGGCACTGCTGTCTATAGTGGCGCAGTGCTTGATCTTGTTACTTTTTCTTCAAGTGCTTTGATTGAAGCATTGACTATAAATGGATTTGGAATAAATGGTGGTGGAGCCATGATATCAAGTAACGCTGCTGGGGCGACTTTTCTTGGCACTCGAGCCTTGGGCTCTGATTCTAAAACTACAAACAATGGTGCAGGGCTGCTAACGCTTAGTGGTGCACAAAGCGGCGCCTTTGAGTCAAGATATGAAGGCTCTGGAAATATAACTATTTCTGCGGCAATTGCGGCTACTGCAAGTTCGTTAACAAAAGCTGGATCTGGGACTCTAAACCTTACTGCTGCAAATGGTCATACTGGCTTAACAAAAATAAATGAAGGAACAATAGTTGCAGGTATAGCTAATGCATTATCTTCGGGTGGTTTGACCGTCAACGCTGGTACATACAGTATGGGTGGATTTTCTGACACAGTGGGTGCTGTAACTCTTGTTGGTGGTTCTATTACTAGTTCGACAGGTGTTCTAACAGGAACATCTTATACACTGGAAAGTGGTACTGTGAGTGCAAAATTGGCTGGAGCTGTTGCTGTAACAAAAAACACAAACAATACAGTAACATTAACTGGTGTTAATACAATTAGTAGTACAACTACGATCAACGCGGGAACGTTGGCCATAAGCGGCTCAGGTTCTGCTACTTCTACCACCGTAACTGTAAACTTGGGTGGTACATTGACTCTTGATAATTCTTCTACTGCTGTCGCTAGTCGTTTGGGTGATGCGCTGGTATTGACCATGAACGGTGGTAATTTTAATTTTATTGGTAATGGTGCAGGTGCATCTTCTGAAACAACAGGTGCGCTGACTTTATCGACCGGGCATAATACAGTCACTGTTACACCTGGTGCTGGGGGTAGTACCACTATGACATTTGCATCCTTTTCTCGTACAGCTGGAGCAACTGCATTATTCCGTGGAACAAATATGCGTTCTGCTGCTGCAGCTAACGTTTCTACTTTAATATTTACCGCTGCGCCAACACTAACTGGTGCTGCGGGGGCAGAAGGTACTACTACCATGAGTGTACTTAAGGGTGCTTTTGGAGACACGTCACTCTCTGGTACAGGTAGCGATATGGTTACTGTTATATCTAACAAGCTAAGCCCTCTTGCTGGAGGAGAATATTCTGCCACATTAACAGCAAATGCAAACGTAAAACTTACTGGAAATACTGCAGCGAGTACTGTTAGTATTAACTCACTAGTTCTTGATGGATTTGGTATTACAGACTCAGGTAGTGCGCAAACTGTCACGCTAGCATCTGCATCACTATCAGGAAATATTTTAATGAACTCAGCAACAGATATTGCTGGTGCAAATACTACAATAGGTTTCGGTGCATTTGAACTTCCTGTACTTACTACAAATACTTCAACTATTTCTGCTGTAATTGGAACAGCTGCGGCAGGTCTATTGACCCTAAGTGGTTCAGGTAATGTTACACTTACGGCTTCCAATGCTTATACTAGTACAACGTTTATAAATGGTGCAACACTTTTTGCTGGCGCTAGTAATGTTATATCAAGTGGGGGTGTTACTATTGTTGGTGGTACATACAATTTAAATGGCAACTCTGATACTGTTGGGGCTATTTCTATAAATGCAGGTACTATTGCAACTGGCGCGGGAACTTTGACTGGTAATGGAACATTTACAACTATTGCTAACAATAATGTAGCGTCAATAATAACTGGGAATTTGGGTTTAGGGGGCAACGCCACATTTACTATTGGTGATGGTTTGATGGATAATGATGCTATTATATCTGCCGTAATAAGTGGAGCATTTACATTTTCAAAATCTGGCTCAGGCGTATTAGAATTAGCTGGAAGTAATACATATTCAGGTTTGACCACAATAAGTGCTGGAATTATTAGGCTTGGAGCAAGTGGTGACTCAACCAATACACCACTGGGTACAACCGCTGCTGGTACAACAATGAGTAACGGTTTAACTCTTGATTTAAATGGGTTTACTTTGGGTACATCAGAGGCTCTTACTCTAAACGGAGCAGGTATTGGAAACATAGGAGCTCTTATTAATACATCTTCTACGGCGGTTACTTATAGTGGGTTAATTACTCTTGCTGGGTCAGCGACTATCGCTGCGAACTATGGTGATATCAATATTTCAAATACTGGAAGTATGACTGGTACAGGGTTTGCTTTGACTCTACGTGGGGCAGGAAATGGAACTTTTGCAACACAGATTAATACATCAACCTCAGGATCACTTATTAAAAATGATTTGGGTACCTGGACTGTATCGGGTGATAGTAATTACACAGGTGTGACTACTTTTTCTGCTGGTATTTTAAAACTTGGCGCAGCAGGTGGTGCAACAAATACGGTATTGGGTACAACTGCGGGGGCAACAACTGTTGCAACTGGTGCCATGCTTGATTTAAATGGATTTACTCTTGGTACCGCAGAACCTACTACAATTAGTGGAACAGGTATTGCAAGTACTGGTGCATTTATAAATAGTTCTAATAATTCAGTATCATATAGTGGAGCATTAACTCTTGCTGCGGCATCACGTATTGTAAACTACGGCACTAATCTATTTATTTTAAGTGGAAATATTTCAGGAAACCAAGCTTTAACCTTTGTAACTGTTGGTGACATTACTCAATCTTCTTCCAGTGTTCGTTCAGGTAGTAGTACTATTATAAAAGAAGGTTCAGGTACACTTATTTTGGCTGGGCAGAATAGCTTTACTGGTGCAGTTACTGTCAGTACCGGAGTACTACAATTAGGAGCAAATGGCGGCGCTACTAATACTCCACTGGGTACAAATGCCGGCGGTGTGACTGTATCTGCAGGCGCGGTTCTTGATTTTTCTATATATTCTTTAGGTGGGGCTTCAACTTATGAGACACTGAACTTAAGTGGTACTGGTATAAAAAATGGTGGAGCTGTGACTTTTGCCGCTTCTACAAATAATAATTTTGGTGCGACTACTGTAGCAGCTAATACGCGTGTTATTAATTCAGGTAGCGGGTTGGTAACTTTTGGTGGAACAATAACTGCGGCTAACACTAGAAGCTTTGCAATCGGTGGAACAGGGCCAACTAGAATTTCAGGGGTTTATGGTGCTACTGCAACAACAGCGACAATAACTAAATGGGATTCTGGAACATTAACAATAGGTGCCGCAAGTATAACGACGGGGTTAGTTCGTGTTAATGGTGGAACACTTGCATACGGTGTTAATGATGCGCTTGCTACCGGAGCTCTAACAATTGCTGGTGGAACTCTCGATTTGGCTGGATTTAATGAAACAAATATTGGAACTATAACATTAATAGGTGGGTCAATTGTAAATACTGGTGGGGCTGCAACTCTTACATCAACTGCAACATATGTTACCGAGAATGGAACCATTAGTGCAGTATTGGCGGGGCCTGCAATAGCATTTACTAAAAACACAGGGGGTACGGTTACGCTTTCTGCGGCAAATACTTTTGCTGGAGTTACGACTATTAATGCGGGTACACTATCTTGGGGTATTAACAATGCATTATCATCGGGTGGACTTACAGTGACAGGTGGTACTGCCGATATTGCTACATTTACCGATACAGTAGGAGCCGTTACGCTAACAAGCGGGTCTATAATAGGTAGTACTGGAGTGTTAACTGGAACATCTTATCCATTTACAAGTGGTACTGTCAGTGCGATTCTGGGTGGAGCAATTGCTGTAGCCAAGACGACCGTGGGTACGGTTACACTGTCTGGAACAAATACTTATACCGGTACTACGACTATTACAGCTGGAGTATTACGAGCCAATAGTTCTCGCGCTCTGGGTGATGAAAGTGCTACAAATACTTTGATTTTCAACGGTGGTACGTTAAGAGCAGGAGGAGATATAACTTCGCCATCTGGTAGAGCCGTTACCTTAACTTCATCTGGATTAATAGATACAAATGGATACGCAATAAGTATTGCAGGAACTATGGGATCTGCGTCTGGAATATCTAAAACGGGTATTGGGACTTTGACTACAAGCGGAGCAGTAACAGCTGGTGCAACTATGAATATTGCTAACGGAACATATAACCAAGCCGGCTCTCTTAATATGACTGCTGGAATAATGCAGGTTTTGTCTCCTGCTACTTGGTCTAATACAGGTACTGGGGCTATAACTTTGGCTGGTAATCTTACAAATTCTGGAACAATTACAATTAATTCAAATAATGGAGCACAGTGTGTAAATGGAGCAGATAGTATAGTCATTAGATCAAGTGTAAATAATACTTTAAGGTCTTGGTCTAATGGTACCCAAGGGGCTGGAACTTTCAATATTTATAACGTCGATGTTGATGATATGACAGGTGCCCTTGTTACAGCCTATACTTCTACTCTCTCTGGAGACACTACTTGGACAGTAGGAAGCTGTATCATCTCAATTGCTGGTACTGCAAATGGTAATGATGGTGCAACGGTAAAAGTCGCTGTGAATGGCACAACGCAGGGTCAAACTACTACAATCGGAGGTGGGACTTGGACTATTTCAGGTGTAGCTAGGCCAGTAGTAAACGATATCGTTACCGTATGGGTAGATGGTGTAGCTGATGGACTAGAATCTACCGCTGTCACAAAGTGGACATCGGGCAATATAACAGGGATGGTTTTAAATACGAATACATTATCTATTGGTAGTAATCAAAACAATAGTTTATCTGTGACAAACCTTGGGCTTTGTGATTTTGATACAGGCTGTGCCGATGAAGACGTAATGCACACATCTGATTCTGGTGCATTGAATGTGCAAGGCGGTACGAATTCATATACAGACGAGACGTTGTCAGTATTGGCAAGTAATGCACTAACTGTTGATAGTTCATCTTCTGAATCTATAACAACTGAAATATTATCAAATGCTGGTACTGTTACAGCTATTGGTACACCAACGATTAACCTTAACGGTACTGGTTCTTTGTTTACAAATACTGGTACATTTACAGCAGGAAGTTCTACTATTAAACTTAACGATTCATCGTCAGGTTCTAAAACATTTGCTGGCGCAGGTGGTGTATTTAACAATCTTTGGTTAGCTCCAGGGTCTGGTACAGGAACGTTCAATATAACCGGTTCTAATACTTTTAATGAATTTAAAGACAGTGGCACCGGAGCCCATACTGTTGTATTTGATGCTGGCTCAATAAATAGTATATCTTCTCTTGATCTTGATTCTGATCCAGCTTCAAATATAACATTGCAAAGTTCTACATCTGGAACAGGTCAGTGGACGTTTTCAGATATCGGAGGTACAAATTACGCATATTACACTACAATTAAAGATGCTTGTGTTACAGTAGCACCTACAAGATGGTATGCAACACATTTTTCAAATACAAACGGAGGCAATAACTGTACTGGCAACACCGGATGGACATTTACACAAGTATCATCTGGTGGAGGTAGTACTAGCAGTGAAAACGTTGCCGATGTTGGAACTTGTGCCGATGGTGTTCAAAACGGTGATGAAACGGGTACAGACACTGGTGGAAGATGTAATAATACTGGAACTTGTGGTGACGCTATTCAAAATGGAAACGAAACAGGTGTAGATAGTGGTGGCCGATGTGCCAATGGAGGTAACGGAGAAAGTGGTGACGGTGGTGCAAGTGTTGGAACTTGTTCTGATGGTGTTCAAAACGGTGATGAAACGGGTACAGACACTGGTGGCCGATGTGGCAACACTGGAACTTGTGGTGACGCTATTCAAAATGGAAACGAAACAGGAATCGATAGTGGTGGCCGATGTACGAACGGGGGTAATGGAAGTGGTGACATTGGCTTTATAAAAGCAATACCAGTACTGAATTTCCCTAGATATATAAGCTTAAAACAGCTATTTGGAAACTTTTTTCAGCTAGTAAACGGCCTGTTTTAAGTTTATAAGAATCCCAAAATATTAACGATTTTACACCAATTTATTGCTTGAGTATTTAACCTATTGGTGTATAATTAGTAAACAAGAGTTCGGCTCTAAATTTATAAGTTATATAATTATTTATGGGTAATATTGAAACAAAAAGGGGTGGATTCGCATCAAAAATTTCTGTAATTATTGCAATTATTGCGCTAGTTGCTGCCGGTTATTTTTACATGGAAGTTCGTAAACTAAAACAGGATCCAAACGTTGCTGCTAAACAAGAAGTTACTAGCTTAGTAGAAAAGGTTGGTAAATTAGTTGTTCTTCCATCAAATGAGACACCAACAGTTGCTACGGTTTCAGATCCTGAAGCATTAAAAGACCAGGCCTTTTTTGCTAATGCTACAAAAGGCGACAAGGTATTAATTTATGCTGAAGCTAAAAAAGCAATTCTTTACAGTGTTGAGATGAATAAAATTATTGATGTTGCACCACTTAATATTGGTAATCAAAAATCAGTTACACCTCCACCAGTACAAACAGTTGATGACACAAAAAAATCTGATAATTAAAAATTAAATAACAAAAATACTCGTATGAAAGTCTTTATTAAAAGTATGCTAGCGCGTATCTCTGTAAATAGTTTTACAAAAGGTACTGCAAATATTCTAGTCGTTACTTTTACGGTAGTTTTTATTGCGAGTTTTTTTGTTTTACCTAGCAATCACTTTGCTAACGCTCAGTATTCAACTAGTGCTAGCTATGAATTTGAAAATCCAACAACAATTATAGAGGGTGGTGAATCATCATCAAGTAGTTTCAAATACATTTCTGGTAGTGGGCAAATAGATAGTGGTGAAAGTGGAAGCTCAAGTTTTAAAAACTTGGCGGGTACTTTGTACTATCCTGTTTCAACTACGCCCGTACTAATCACAACGGCTGGTAATGGCCAGGTTGCTTTAAGTTGGACAGCCTCAGTGGGCACATTTGCCAATATTACAAGCTATTCAGTCGGTGTCTCTACATCTTCGGGTGGTGCTTATACATATACAAATGTCGGTAATGTTTTGACTTATACTAAAACTGGTTTAACTAATGGTACGACTTATTATTTTAAAATAAAATCTTATGCGTTAGGTTTGGCCCTTAGTGAATCAGTTGTTGTTTCAGGTTTACCTGTAGATACTTCTGGCGGTGGCGGTGGTGGCGGTGGTGGCGGCGGAGGCGTAGTAGTAACTCCTCCACCTGATGACACAAATACTGGCACCGGAACAAGTGTTGTAAATTTTTCAGGTCGTGCGTACCCACAATCAAAAGTCGTTATTTTAAAAAATGGTAGTATTTTTGTTAGCACCATAGCTGACCCGCTAGCTGCTTTTTCGGTATCTGCCAATAAAATAACCGAAGGCGATCATATCTTTTCAGTTTACGGTGAAGATTCACAGGGTAGGCGTTCGCCACCGTTTACGTTCCCGTTACGTGTTGGGCTTGATTCAACAATAAATATTGGTGGGATTTTTTTGTCACCAACAATTGATGTCGACAAAAGTGTTGTAAAACAAGGTGAAAACGTGGCTATTTTTGGGCAAAGTGTGCCCGATAGTAATATTACGATTTCTGTTAATTCTCCTGTTGAATTTTTTAATAATGTCAAAACTGATAAATCGGGTGTATATTTGTTAAATTTTGACACCGCAAAACTTGAAATTGGTAATCACTCAGCCAAATCAAAGTCAGCTATCTCTAATGAAATTAGTCCTTTTGGTAACACTGTCGGTTTCAAGGTTGGTACCGAAACAAGCAAGAAAGATGTAAAAGATTGTTCGACATTACGTGGAGACCTAAACTGCGATGGTAAAGTTAACCTAATCGATTTTTCAATTATGGCTTTTTGGTATAAAAAAACAGGTGCCCCTGCAAAAATTGATTTAAATAACGACAGCTTGGTCAACTTAATAGACTTCAGTATCTTGGCTTATAATTGGACAGGTTAATTTATAAATACATGAAAAAATTTAAAAAAATAATTTTTATAGCGTTAATTTTAATTTTATGGATCATTCCAGCCAGATCTTTTGCTGTTAGTTTTAATTTGTTCACTAAATCAAATAATTACCAACAAGGTAGCGAGTTTTATGTAGACGTACTTGTTGATCCACAAGGTCAATCAATAAATGGTATAGATGGTGAAATTTCAATTACAAGTTCTAGTGTCTTGCGTATTGAAGACGGTGGATCGGTTGTTAAAAACTGGATAAGTCGCCCAAGTGCTACAATAAAAGGTGATACAACTAGTATTGTTTTTTCAGGTATTACCCCTAATGGTTTTGGCGGGTACGCAAACTCAAATAAAAAAGAAGGTCTAGTTTTTCGCATTGTTTTAAAGCCTCAAAAAAATGGTCAAATCAACTTAATTTTAAAAAATTTACTAGTCACTAAAAATGACGGAGAGGGAACGTCTATTGATGTAAAAGGTAAGAGCCTAACGATAAACATTTCAAATAGTGGCACCAACGAAAAATATGCATCTATTGATACTGAAAGGCCAGAGGTTAATTATGAAATCGTTAATGATCAAAATTTGTTTGAAGGTAAAAAATCTTTAGTTTTTTCTGTCATTGATAGTAAGTCTGGTTTTAAAAACGCTTATGTAAAAGAGGGAACAAAAGATTTTGTACTAGCTGATAGCCCATACCTATTGGAAGATCAGTCATTAAGGGGTATAATTTTACTTAAGGTTACTGATAATGCAGGCAATGAAACATTAGTAACAATTAGGCCGACACTCTACGCATATTTGCCAATTAATAGTCTAAGTATACTAGCTCTAATTGTTTTGGTTTGTGTGGTGATTATGTTTTATATAAAAAATAAAAAGAATAAAATAAATGCAAATACTAAATAAAATAAACTTAAAAAATGGGTATGCTAAAAAGTTTTTTTCAAAACTTTTATTAGTATTGTTTTTATTTTTAGTTACCAATAACAGTGTTTTTTCTGCCGAACTAACACTTGCGCCTTCATCAGGTAACTATAATGTGGGTGATAGTTTTTCGGTCAGGTTGCGCGTTAGTAGCCCAAATACTTCAATCAATGCGGTTTCATCAGGGATTAGTTTTTCTAATGACACAATTGCATTGTCATCAATCAGTAAGGCAGGTTCTATAATAACTCTTTGGCCTGTTGAGCCTAGTTTTGTTAATCAGGCAGGTAATGCAAGTATCGATGGTGTGGCTATTAGTGGTTTTACGGGTAGTTCAGGCACTGTTGTAACTCTTAATTTTAGGGCTGTAAAAGAGGGTCCTGCTTATGTGCGTTTCTCTGGGGCGTCAGTGCTAGCCAACGACGGCAATGGTACAAATGTTTTGCAGGGCTCAAGCGGTGCAAGCTTTACTATTAACAAGAAAGAAATTTCAATAACAGAGCCAAAAGAATCTGTTGTTAAAAAAGTTCAAATACCTCAAATTACTAATTTACCAAATGTTATAAAAATTGAGCAAATTGAAAGTTCCACCAACGAACCTAGTCGTTCAAGTTTCATAATTGTTTCTCCAAGACCTGTTAAAAATGATACTTACAGTATCCAAATAGATTCTGAAAAAATCTTTTCATACATTGATGATGGTACTGGTGTATACACAACACCTATATTGGGCGATGGAAATCACACCATTAGAGTCAGTGCTGAAGACGAAAAAGGTGTTCGCATGGTTGGTTTAACTGAGTTTACTATATTGCCCGTCGATGGTCATTTAGTTCAAGCAAGATTCAAAGATAATTTAGCCGATAGCCCGCGCGACCTGGTTATGTATATGTTTGCCATAATTGGTGCATTGGTGTTAATTCTAGTTATCGGATTTATAAAAATTAGAAGAGCTAAAAAAGCCCTTAATAAAAAAATTACTGAAACTAAAAAAACAATCAGTAAGGCATTTAATTTGCTAGAAGAAGACGAAAGCGAAGAAACTCGATTGATTAGAAAGTTAAAAAGCAAAAAAATGTTAACCGAAGACGACGAGGCGACAATTGACCAATTTAGTAAAGATCTGGGGGATGCCGAAAAAATTATAACTGAAAGTTTGAATGAAATAAAAGATGAATAAGTGGCTTAAACCAATACTAGGGTGCTTGGTTGTGGTACTAACGGTAGTACCTAGTATTGTTTTAGCTCAAAAAAATTATAACGCCCAAGACCTACTGGCTAAATCTGAAATATTCATTACCCCTAGAAACGGTTCGTTTCTAGTTGGTTCAACATTCGAGTCGCAAATTTATATCAACACCAAAGGTAACAGCTTAAACGCTATAAACTTAAAAGTTAAATATGACCCTAGCAAACTATCATTAGTGAACCCTTCGGGTGGTAAATCAATTTTTGGTATTTGGGTTGAGCCGCCTTATTATGATAATAAAAATGGTAGTGCTGGCATGTCAGGTATCGTAACCGACGGTATTACGACTAGTTCGGGGTTAATTGTTACAATGACATTCAAGGTTCTAAGCGCTGGGCCTACAACGGTTTCAATTGCTGATCAAACATCGGCAAATTTAAATGACGGCTATGGTTCAGAGGTGTTGCTTACAAGGGGGCGTGCTGAATATATGCTAAACAATCGTCCACCAGAGGGTGTTTATGTGTATTCTGAAACACACCCCTCGGGTGACACCTGGTACAACAATAATAGTCCAATTTTTGGTTGGGATGTAAAACAACCAGCTCAAGGCTTTGCTGTACTTTTTGATACATTACTGCAGTCAAACCCTGACCCTGTAATAACCCAAAAAGACCAAGTCATGAACTATACAAACATTAGTGACGGTATTTGGTATTTACATGTTCGCCCAGTGTCAAACGGCGTGTGGGGTAGTACTTCTAGTTTTGTAACTCGTATTGATACACGACCGCCAGCTAAATTTAAACCTGTAATTTCTAAAATCAAAGACTCAAATGGATCTGAAAAATATTTAGTATCATTTTTTACAACCGATTCATTATCGGGGCTTGATCATTATGAAGTCGGTCTTATCTCAAAAGACGATATCGATAAAACATCCCCATTATTTACTCAGACTGAATCGCCTTACGTTGTAAACATTGAGTCAGGTGTAAATTCACGAGTTATTATTCGAGCCTATGACAAAGCCGGTAACGTCGCCGAAGAGTTTGTTGATATTTACCCAGGTGTTGTTTTAATGCAACGTTTGAAAAAAATAGGTATTTATTTGTTGTTTATAATAATATTCTTGCTACTACTTGAATTAATTTTGCACTACCTGTTTGGTCACCATATTATTGATCGTGTAAAACAGGGTTATAAAATTGCCAAAGATATAAGATTTAACGAGCATGGGCCCGACACACTAACTAGTCTTGAAAAAACTTACCAAGACCCAATCCCCCAAAAACCAATTCTTGAAAATATAATTAAAAAGCCTGAGCCGGTTATTGTTGTACCGCCAGTTGTTAGCGTTGCCCCAGAGCCCGAACCTATTGTTATTAAGCCTGATGTTGTTAAACCGGTTGAACAAGTCAAGCCTAAGCCTTTAATTATTCAGCCCGAACCTTTAATTGCGCCGATTATAACAAAACAACTCGAGCTAACTGAGCCTGTGGTTATTGCCTTGCCTGAATCAGTAATTGCTCAACCTGAAATTGTTAAACCTGTAGTGGTTAACAATACC
>JACCDK011254922.1_pt1 | contig 20954 bp, 17 predicted proteins | sample 7445871 | NCBI WGS metagenome assembly JACCDK01 (sample SAMN15323436, study PRJNA562643) | freshwater metagenome | isolation source: river surface water | place: USA:Blue River Watershed | collected 2017-08-15
ATCAACATCTAATTTACGAAGTAAAGATGTCAGCTTTTTACCACCACTATTACAAGTCCAACAATGCCATTTTTGAGTTTCGGTATTTACCTGCAATTTGGGTTTGTGGTGATTACAGAAAGGGCAGTAATATGCTATTTCATTACCTTTTAGGGTAACGCCATTGCCCAATACATTAGACAGGGTACTAACTACCTTATTTTTATCATTGCTACTTAACACAAACCAAATATACGACAAATATTTGAAATTACCAAATTTTTATGGTTCTAAAAACCATTCTTCGGGTATTTCTTTATCTGCGTACTTATAACCATTCTTTTCACACCATATAGCATAGGTGGTTTTTGAATTTTTACTGATTTTGTTCTTTGAATTTGAGAAAACGAAACGAATATCTAATTCCGGATGTTGTTGTTTAACTAATTGGTGTTTTTTACGGTCTGCGGCAACAAATCTACCTTTTGTTTCAACTATAATACCATTAGGTAAGCGAAAGTCAGGATTGTAAGTATGTTGAGAAGCAGGTACAATATAAGGAATCTTTTCGGATTCATATTGTACACTAATTCCCCTACTTTCGATTTGAGTTGAAATATTTTCTTCAAGGCCTGACTTAAAACCATACTTTCTCGCAACCCATTTAGAGTTGGATTTTTTTGTAACTTTTTTCTTAGCCATTAAATTATTTTTTACTAGCCATTATGCTAGTGTACTTATTTTTATCAGTATATCCTTTTGCATTTGGGTATCCGCCACCAAATTCTCCAACTTGATATCTATTACCTTTAGCGTTACGTTTTTCAACAGCTTTTACACCCGCTTCATCGATATCTTTGTCGCCGGCATAACCATTACCCAATGAATAAGGTGTTTGGTCTTTTTCTTTATTTCCAGCTATTATTTTTGGTTGAGGGTTATCTAAACCTGGTGCATCTTTCTTTGCATCGTATAAATCTAAAATCTTTGACATAGTTTTTGTTTTTTATTTAATATAAATATAAGTTAAGTATCAAAACGTACAATAAAGTTTACAGGTAATTCCGGGTCAGATTTAATTGGTTGTGGAAGTTTAGCCACAGCTACTAAATCACAATTATCATCATATAATCCTATTGTTGTAATAAATGGTGCTAAGAACGAACCCGTTGAATCTACCGAACTACTAACTTCCCAATGTTCAAATCCTGCTTTTGCACTGCCCGTTGTACCACTATATCTATAATCCAACTCTACGCCGGCATCGGTTACACCCTTTTTTCTAATATATTTTACGCCAGGGTTTGTAGTTGTTTTATAAATTTTACCATCACTTGCTACTATATTTTGTGTTTCTTTTCCAACTTCTACAATTGCCGATGGATTTTGTGATACGTTGAATTCATCCGGCTCCACTATTAATAGAAATTCATTTTCATAGATGGTTTCAGTTGATTTGTAATCTAATGTCCAACCATTTGCTAATTTATTTGCCGCATCTCTGGTTAATATTATTAATCCTTGCGTATAAAAAACGTTTCCTACTTTTATTCCCTGTGCTGCATCGGGTAAGAATGGTAAATCATCTACTACCATTATACCGCTAATTACATCAAAACTACGAATTTGTATTGTTGGGTTATCTCCCCATATTGGTCCACCCGGAGTAGTTGAACTATATATAAATTGTAATGTACCTGCCTGTAAATCAACAAATATATCGGATGGCGATACTGCTGATGCAGAATACGCATTATCTGCAAAATCTACAAAATAAAATTGATTTGTTTGATTATCTATTAAACTTACAACAATACCATCATCATTGTTTTGTATATTCCCATACCCATCATCATAATATGTACCGGTTGAGTCTACTATTTGAACCGAAAACTTTTTTATTCCCTCACCTACTGCTACTTGCGGAATACTAATAATTTTTGCGTAAGATTCTAAATATCTTTCTTTTGCTAAAGTTGCAGTTTCATAATAGTTACGTTTAGCACCAAATCTTAAAAATGGGTTATCTTCTAATCCATTATAAAATTGAGCTCTTAATTGCCCATATACTGCGGATTTATTGTATTCAGAACCACTTAGGTATCCTTCTGAAACAAAATCATTTGTATCATTAGAATATAAAGCGTTGGTTGCTTCAAACAAAGATGCGTTTGATGTTATCTCATTCCATTCTTTATAGGCTTTGAATGGTCTGATACTTATATCCGATTTTGGTATTCTTTTTAACATATCACATATAAATATCTTTGAAACTAAAAACCCAACTTTTTAGGGTTGGGTATTAGTTTAGTTATAAATTATTCTCTGATTAAAAGTCCAATTTAACTTTAATTGCAACTTCTTTATCAAATGATTTTTCAATTGGTTTAGATACTTTTGCAACTGCTAACAATTCGTTTGCATCATCATAAAGACCTACAGTTGTAATATAAACTTTAGGGTCTCTTTCAAATGTTGGTTGAACAAATTGACCTGTTGAACCTGTCACAAATGTTGGATTGTTTGAGAAGTTAAATTCTCTATTGTTTGCTCTTACAAAGTAATGAGATGTTGAAACGTTTTCAGTTCTACGAGCTTGGAAATCACCACCTTTTTTCAATGCATCAAATAAATTGTGTATATTTGTTACGTTGCTATATGTGTTAGCTGCTGATGCTGAAACAAATGTTGTTCCAACCGCTGCTCTAATAGCTGATGGGTTTAATAAGATAACACCTGCATCCGGATAGAATAATCCAAATCCTAATCCGTTTGATGCCGTTACTGAATTAATAGTACCTTCATTACCAGTACCTATATTCAATGCACCACTCACCATATTAAATACTCTACCACTTGCGCCAACAGTTTCAGTTTGACCCGAATCATCGATTAAAGTTACCAATCCTACTGAACCTGATAAATCTATTTGAATGTTACCTGGGTCTAATTGTTCTTTATATCTTGCTCTATTTACGTTAATTGCGTAAAAGTGTTCTAAGTCGTGTCCACCTTCGGTAGAACCATTGTAAACACTAAAATATGTATCACCACCATCTAACAATAAATTTCTCATTTGAGAGTAGATAGCTTTAGTTGCTAAAGTAGAACTATCGGTTTGAGATAATGTTGGTACACCACCACCACTAATGTGTGCGTAAGCAATTGAAAATTGAACTTCAGCGGTATCATCATCTGAACCTGTTTGATAAACATCTAAATAATATTTACCACTTACAGAAGAACTTTGCTCCGAAGAAGAGTAAAATGCAGTTAAAGAACCAGCATCTCCGGTCCAAATACCTGAAGTTACAACTTCGGTTCTATTTGTTACTTTATCAATTGCACCAAACTTTTTGTAAATACCATTAGTTACAGTTGTTACATCTGCACTAATTTGTTCTCCTTGTCCTAAGAAGTTATTTACAATGTTTACTAATTCGTTTGTATCAATAGGAGTGCCTGCGGTGTTAGCTGCACCTGCTAAGTATTGTGATAAATTACTTGCTAAAAGGGCTCCTCTATTATCTCTTATTACTGCCATAGTTTATATTATTGAACGTATGTTACTGTTACTGGAATAGTTTGTGAACCACCTGTTTCATTACCATACACCGTAATTGTTGTTTTGATAGTAGATGTTAGAGATGGGTTTGGAATGAATTTGAAAGTTAATCCTTTTGCTACAGCTGCTGTTGCTGATACATCATCACCAATAAAAATTGGAACAGTACCTACATCAGATGTTACACCCTCACCTACGATATCACCTGCGTTTTTGTTAGATAATACGATTGTATATCCTAATCTTCTATTTCCTGCTGGCGATGTAGTTGGTGATAATGAAACCTCACCACTTCTTTGATTAACTGCTATATTAGGAACACCAAATTCAACAACAGGAATACGAGTTGTATTTTTTGGTAATGTTACTATTTTATATTTCATTACTTGAGTCTCATCTGGCGATGCTTCTAATACTGGCATATTTTTAATTGCCGCATCATAGTAAGCACTTCCAAGTGGATGAGATGGTTCATATAGAGAATAATCAATCTCATCATCAGCCAATGCAAATTGAGTAATGTTTAATCCCAATCCTGCGGCTAGTTTTTCTCTACCTTTTTTAGTAAGAATTGCATCAACTGTCAATTCATTATTACTTAAATATCCCATAGTATTTTTATTATTCTTTGTTTATAAATATAAATATTTTAAAATTCCGTTATTCCACTTCTAATATTGGTTCACTTGCATCTCTACCTGCTTTATTAACTCTTAATGTGTTTGGATTAGTTAAGAATGTTTCAACAGGAGAACTTCCATCTAATGTAGTTGCTGATGTATTTTTACAACCTTTATAGAAAGAATTTTGTAATCCTCTCGTCAAATCCGATGTATATCTATAATGGGTTGGTAAATATCCATTTAATGGCGTTACCTCTACCGTATCTAATGATGAAGTAAATTGAGATGAGCCGGAAAATGGTTGAATGTTTAATTTAGTTTCAGTATATGTTTCAGTACCAACTTTATTATATAATCCACTAACACCAACACTACCAGTTAAATATACATATTCTCTCGTTTTTGTTTCCTTTACTAATTGTACTCTAACTCTTTCTTTAACCTTCTTACCATCTTTATTATAATATGTTCTGATAGCAGAACCACTTTGTGCGTATATACCAAATCCTAATACATCATAATCGTTTTGTCCAACTACAATATTACTATTAGTTAATTCAATTTCTGTCACAATCGATGATTTATCTAATCCGGCATCGATGTATGCTTCTCTATAAAAGGATTCACCATTTAATCCAATTGTATCATTACCTTCTATTGTAGATTCTTTTTGAAATGAATCACCCATCATTGTTGCTACTGATGCTGATTCAATATTAGCATCATATTGATTATTTTCACCAAATAAAGAATATACATCTCTCGTATCTAACTCAAACTCTTTATGTAATATTTCAGCTGAAAGTAATTCATTACCATATTCTATTACCGATTCATAATCATTGTGTTCGGCAACAGGCTTTGTATATTGATGTTTACTTCTTTCTAAAATATGTGGTTCAATTAAAAGACCGGTAGTTGCTTTAACTCTTGCCGGCAACATCTTCTTAATATCTTCAAACATAGATTTCTCATATAGTTTGATTAAGTTAATGTATGCATAAATATCTCTACCATCAAATCTTTTGAAATAGTAATTTCTTAACTTATCTAAATTTCTATAACTATCTTTGTATCTATCGGATGGGTCACCAATATAATTATCCAAATTCAATCCACCAAATGATTTTGCAATATCAATATTCAATTCTTTTGTAGGAGAGAAGAATAAACCAACTCTATTAGAATCGGTGGGTGATTGGTCAAATGCTTTTTTAGTTGCTCTACTTTTTGATGATAAATCTGAAACCAATTCTTGTGATTCAAATCTAACTTTGTTTGTTGAATATCTCGTAGAACCTACATCCGGTATTTCTAAAACAACAGTTCTATCAATTGTTTCAAATTGGAATGGATGTGTTAAGACTGATGTAAATCCATATGCACTTGCTGAATATGAAGCTGATGGATTTAATGAATATAATTCAGTAGCGCTTCCGCTTTCATAATTTACTCTATCTGCGCTTCCACTAAAATAGATATTGGTATCTACGTTTAATATTGTGTTATATACTGCCAGATTTTTTGGATATTCAAAATCTAATCGGAAATATAAATCATCGGTTGAAGATGAAATATGATTACCATTAACCATTTCAGGGAATGAAACGTGCTCATAAAATCTTTCTTTATCTAATGGTGTAGACCATAAACGGAATTCATCTACCGAACCTGTAAAGTCATTACCAAAATAAATAGTATATCCATTACCCCAACGAGAATCTGATGCTGAAATATCATTTAGTACATTTGATTCTTGGAATATTGTTGCTTCTTTGTTAGCTTGTCTAACGTTTAATTCAAAATTATGATAATCAGTATTATTGTTTGTATTTAATTCTCTACTAACCGCAACTCCAAAATAATCTCCATTAAATATAGGCAATAAAGATGATGTTAATGCGTTTGAGCCGGAATAGTTAAATATAACTTTACCATATTTTTGATTAGCAGAACCACTTAAATGAATACCCCATTCGCTTCCTGATAATATATTGTAATCACCAGCTTCCGCTGGTTTTACGAAGAATTCTATTGTATCTGGTTTTCTATTTTTATCAGTAGTTGGCCAATCTATTGAAAGGTAAGAACCATTTTGCATTTTTAAACCATAAGTTAAGTTATCAAATACTAACTTAGTTTTACTAACTTCACTTACTTCTGGTCCGCCAAATTCTAAAATAGAAAGATTTGATGATGGAATACCATAACAACTTAATAAAGCATATATACCTCTTCTTGTACCTTTATGTTTTAATAAGTAAGGTAAGTTATTTATAATTCTTCTCCAAACTTCATTTGTTCTTTTCTTTGCAGGATTTTCATTTGTAACATTACCATCAATATCTACACCAAACGCATATTCCCAAAGTTTTGAATCTGCTGCTAAATTTTTAGCATCCCAATTAAATGATTTTAATAAATCAAATAATAATCTATCGGATACACCATCTTTTGCTTTATACCCCAATCCTCTACTTTTTTCAATAGATTTTGTATAGAAATAAATGTTATCAAAATGTTGACCAATCATTGTGAAGAACAAAATGAATTGGTCGTTATCGGTATTATTTACAATATATTCAGGTATATTATTTAACACATAGTTTTGATTTTCAATATCAAATGTTTCCGCTAAATCAACTATGTTATTATACCAATTTGTAACTTGCGTTTCAGAACTTAATCTTCTATTCGCTCCATTATATGGCCACCCCATTGATGAAGATTCAAATAAGAATTTTTCGAATCCATCAAATCCAGCTATTAAGTTTTCTTTTTTAGAAGTTTGTCTGTCTATTTCCTGTCTAGATGCGATAGATGATGTGTAAAATGCAGAACCACCATTTGTATAATCAGTTGATGCCGATAATATTAAATTTTCATATTGTTCAATTAATTTAATTTTATAATCAAAATTAATGACTCTTTCTTTAGCTGAACTAAAATGTACAAAGTTATTCCATAAGTATTCAGAACCACTTACATATTCTATATTTAAATCTTCGGTATTAACTAATGATGATGTTAAATATGTTGATATTAGTTGTGTAGATGATGTAGACCCACTTAAAATCAAATTATCTAACGACTCAAAGTTAGTAGATTGCCCACTAACAAAATCTACATTAACACTAAAATTAGGTCCTTTTATTGGTGGACATTTAACATCATCTTGTTCGGTTAATACAACAGTTTCTATTAATGGGTTAGCCATTAGTTTTGTAACCCACAATGTCGTATTCTCACTTATATTTCCATCAAGCGGACTATATAATTTAAGAATAATTGAATCTATTTTATTCTTAATTTTTATATTTCCTAACTCATCTTCTTCTTTTTCCGAAAGTGTCCAATCATCATTTTCCCACGATGAAACTAATACTTGTTCATCGTTACCAAAGTTTATAAGATGTGTTAAATATTTGCTTTCTTTTTCAGGTTCTATTACGTTTAATCTTTCTACAAATGATTCAAATATAGCTGTTGAAAATATATTCTCGTCAAAAGCAAACGCAGGTAATCCTAATGTAGTTGTTATTTCATATTCGTTACCAATAAGTTCTTCCGAACCACTTCTATTAAATGGTTTAAATACTAATGTGATTCCACCATTTGGACTCCAATTGGGATTATTTTCTCTTAATTTTTTAAGATTAATTGAAATATCTCCATTTGGATTTAAGTTTTTAAATAAAGGCGTTCTAGTCTTATCGGATAATAATAAATCTACATCAATTGTTGTTGCGGAAAACGATGCATATTGTATTTTATAATCAATATTAAAATCCGAAAAGGATGGTACATCGATATTTTGTGGATAATTAATTTCCGTAATTGATGGAAAATCGTTAACAGCAGTAAATGTTATTAGTGTTGTTACAGAATCACCCGTTCCATATATTCCACTTTTAGATAATAAAACTACCTTTTTAGTTCCATATACTTCATCAAAATCTTTTTGAAAATATAAAACTATTTGTTTATCAATTGCCGGAATTGTTTTATATGCACCTTTTCCATCTATATAAACAACAACCTCATCTGTGTTTGATGTTTCAAATGGTATAATTATTTCTCTTTCAGTATCAGATTCTTTTACCTGTACACCGATTTGCTTATATACATCGTTTATATAAATTGTAGGTCTTGCTACTTGAATTTCTTTTTCAAATAAAACAACAACCGATATGCCAGATTTTAATTGAGATGCATCTAATGAAAATGATGAATTTTGAGAATTCCATTTAGAATAATCTGGCGTACTTATTCCTTCTAATGCTTTAGTATTAGTTGTTTGGTATATATTAGTTAAAGTATAGCCGGAAGGTAATTCATTATATCTTATTTGAAAATCAATTCTACCATTTAAATTAGCTAAAGGAACTTGCTTTATATCATTACCATCTTCTAATGGTATTGAGTTTTCTTCAATTATAATACCATCTGATTGAAATAATTTATAATCTAATATAACATTCTTTCCTAATTCGTTTTTTAAGTTAGAAGAAAATAAAATCTCATATTCTACTAATGTATTTCTAATTTCATCAGGTGGAGGCGGTTCATCACGTATTTCCTCTACTTTTTTAGTAAATGTAAAATTTAAATTTACAACACCGGTAGATGAATCTAATATTTTAGTATCAGATAATGTATATTCAAACCTAGGAGTTAAGGTATATTCTTCTATTCGTATAACTTCCGAATACTTATAATCAATCGCAGTTACCTTTGGTGTGATATTAAAATTCCAATTAAATATATTAGAATTTTTGTAAGAATCTAAACCAAAATTTAAACCAAAATTTTGATATGAATCGAAAGTAAATAGTTGCCCAGTTTCTCTAATTCTAGGTCCTGTTATAGTTTCTTTAATAGAATAATCATATGTTGGTGTATATATTGGGTCGTATTTTTTTGTAATACTTACAACATAGTATTGATTTGCTATTAAATTATTAGATGGATTAGCCTTATACGTTTTAGGTCCATTAAATACTGAAGCAGGTGTGAATGAAACAATATTGGATACACCATATGCTAAGGAATTACCATCTTCTGTAAATTCTACAACCTCACCATCATTTGATAATAAGTTTATTTTTATACCCGATTGGGTTATCTCTTTGATTGGGAAAGATGGTAAGTATGTTGGGTTTGGTGGTACGGGTGGTGTGTATCCACCCCCACCTCCGCCACCATCTGTAAAAGCAACGTATTGACTACCGCCATCCCATGCTCCTAATGTTGGTTCTCCTCCAAAAATATTTTCTACTGCTTTTATCACTATGTATTATTTACTATAAATATTTTATTGTATATTTTCTCTTTGTCTAACATCATCTACATAGACATTTTCTCTACCTCCACCCGTTCCAAAATCTCTCTCACCATAATACCAACCTCCGCCGCCTCCGCCGCCGTATGATGGCGTTGGTATAATTGCTTCAATTGGCTTAGTTGGCTCTTCTACTATTGGCTCTTCCTTAACTATTGGTTTAGGTAATGGTTTTGGTTCAATAACTACTATTGGTTCGGGTTTAATTGGTTCAATTGGTTTTGGTTCTGGTTCAATCTCAATAGGAGCTGGTGGTAAATCATCTATTGGTAATACTTCTTTTGGTGGAGGTAAAATATCAATAGGTGGATTTATTATTTGAGTTCCTTTTGGATTTAATTCTACGTTTGTAGGATTATATACATTTCTTACTCTATTTTCATCAATCGTAATGTTTCCTACTAAATCTTTAATCTCTTTTTTCAGTTCTGTAACTTCAAATTCTTTTGGAAGCGTTTTAATAGCTATATCTCTTCTAACCAATGTTTTTGTATGATACTCTATACATTCTCTTAAAATAGAATACATACCATTTAATAATCTACCAAACTCATATTGTTCACAATCTTCAAATCTAATTTCCGATGGTTTGCCAAAATTAGAATCAGCGATATGATAGTATCTATTGTTTAACCAGTGTGTTACACTATCTTTAAAATCTAAAAATATTCGTTTTTTAAATCCATCAAAATCTGATAATCCAAAATCTTTTCTAAGTATTGATTGAAAATCTTTACCGAATCTTGCTACCATAGCATCCGTTATTGATGCTAAATAAGTAACTTCAAATGAGTCTAACGCATCTAATACATTTTTTCTATAATATTTAAAATCTTTATTTAAATTATTAACGTTTTTAAATTCACTTGCAGTTTTTTGATTTATTTGATTATTAGATGTTTTTAGTGGCAGTATTCTAATTTCTTCTCTCGATGGTGATATTTGCTGAATCCAAACTCTCGATAATTCATTATCACTACCAATCCTATTTCTTACAAAATTAATTATTACTTTTAAAATACCATTTGTAAAACCTAAATCATTTAATAATTTTTCAATATCGATTGCTAATTCTTTTTGACCGCCTTTGTTAGTTAAATTGTATAAATAATTTTTAATATCACCCGTTTTAACATATGCAACATTCTTACCAGATTTGTGCGGTAATAAATTGTTATTAATATCATAAACGGACACTTCCATAACATCATATTTACAATCACCGAAATCGGTATCCTCTACTTCATTTTTTGTGACAATAAATTTATCATCTCCAACCAAAAATTCTCCTTGATTGGATTTATTTGTATCTATTGTTTCAAAATTCGTATATTTTGTAATGCTCATATTTTATATATTAATATGATTTAGGATGATATTTACCAAATCCTGCATCATAAGTTTTATCTTTAACTGTTCCATCAGCACGAGTTATACTTACTTTTAAAGCACCTCCTTTATATTCTTTAGAGCCCGTATTACCTCCGAACCATCCACCTTTTTTACGAGAATCCAAATCTCCAACTGTGCCCTCGTTTAAAGTAAACTCTATTGATTTATTTTCACCAGGAGCCATTGTAAATGTTGTTTGTGAAATATTATAAAAATCTCTACCACCTTCTGGGTTTGTTTTCGTTAATTTAACACTTATTTCTTTTTTGTCATTATTAGTTATAGATAATGATTTTCCGTTTTTCCATTGTGAACCTCCACCCGATTTGAATCTAGCCCATATCTTTGGTGCATTAGTATCTTCTTCTGGTTCCAATTTAACGATTGCTATATCGTTAATAACATCCGCTCCTGCCGCTTGTGCTTGTGCTTGAGTACCTTGTACAATTGCTTGCTGATTTTGTACTGCTCCTAATTGAGATTGTAATCCTTCAACGATTGAATTCAATGAATCAATTTGTTTAATTAATGCCTGAATCTGAGCTTTGAATCCCGTATTTTGAGATTGTAAAGATGCTCTAAGAATACCCTCCTCTACTGATTTTTGTAATGAGTTTTGTATTTGTAAAGTAAAATCATCAATTGTTTGCGTTAGTGTATTTAACTGATTTACTAAAGCATCATTTGTTTGTTCAATGGATAATCGGTTATTAATTTCACTTTCTAAATTAGTTTCTAAGTCAGCTACTTTGGTATTTAATCTTTCTACTTCCTTTGTTAAATCATCAATTTCTTTTCTTAAAGATTCGTTTGTAGAAACTTCATCATCGTATAATGGTTTTGGAACTAAATCTAAGTTTGGTTTTGGAATATCTGGTTTTAATTCCGAAACATTAACATTAATTGCTTTTTTAATTTCAGCTTCATCGTATTTTGGTTTGTTTAACTTCTTAAATGCCAAAGATGATGCTATGTTTGATTTTTCAACAACAGTAATACCATAATCGTTTCTGGCAATAGCAGCAGAACCGGAAACTTTTAATATTGTTTCCAATTCATTTTTTCTTTTCTCATCTAATTTTTGAGCGATTGTTTCTAATGCCGTTAATCCGTTCATTACTCTACTATTTCAAATGTTAAATTATCATCAATTACATTCCAAGGATTTCCAGGTAAATCTTCTACAATTTTAAACTTTAACTTATATGTTCTATTAGCTGGTAAGTTATCTAAATATAACCAAAAGAAATTAGATGTATCATCACAACTAACTTTTGTCCATACACTAAACGGATATATTATATCGCCTGTTTTATAATCTTCTAATTGATAATATGTTCCAAATGGTAATTGTTTAGCTTGTTCATATTCAAAGGTAGTTCCAAATGATTTTAAAGGATACATATCTCTGCCTTTGATTCTTACTATTGTTTTACTGTTTTTTTGGTAACTCTTTTTTAGATTAGTAACAACTAATTTGTAACCATCTCCCAATGAGCCGGTCACCTCTCCTAATATTGAAGAGTGATACCAATCGTGCCAAGTTATTTCTAACGTTGGTTCATATATAGTATTTGTTTCTTTTGAGAAAAATTTAAGAACACCATAATCCAAACCATTTGATTCGTTTTCTAAACTATGCCTAACAATAAATCCATTATTAGGTAATGAACCTGTCATCCAAAGTCTTACGATTTCAGTAACATCCATTCTAACATCTGCTTCTTCATAATTAAATGATTGAGATGCTTCCGATGCAGTGTACCAAGTACCACCTTCAGCGTTTGCTGAACCCGTTGTACCAATTGCATATGTAGCAGTACCTCCAATAGTGTTATTTTGCCATTTATCGATACCATTTCTATATTTCCAACTTACACCATCCGATGTTACGTTATCAAATTTAGTACCAGTTCCCATAGACCAGCTTTGTGAAACTGCGTTAGCATAAATTGTATATTCTAATGGAATCTCTTCGGCTTGTACCGATTTTAAATTAAGATATGCTCTCCAAGTGCTTTCCGTTACATTAAATGTTACTTCCGATAAAGCAGTTTCTATATTACTTATTGGAAACTTAATTAAAGTTCTAGCTACGTCCTTTACATCTCCATAGTAAAGTTTGCCTATTTCTAATATCTCATCTCTACCCGCATTTTGGTCAGGTTGTTGAAGATATAAACTTGCATCAAAAGATGCTGTAAAAAATCTAATCATTATAATGCCCTACCTTTTATGTCTTTATTTGGATATTTTACTTCAAACACACACGGGTCTAAAGATGGATAAACTATCTTACCCTTAGTTGCTTCATCTATGTTATATTTGTTAGGTGAATAGTTTCCATCTCCGCCACATAAGTTATGTATTTTAACAGATGGTACACTCATTACACCTTCTACATTTGCTAATATCAATTCTATTTCTGAAATGTTTATTGGTTTATTGAATGTCCAATTATCAATATCAAAGTATAATTGCAATTCAGTTAAACAATTTGAAACTACTTCTCTCTTATTATAATTTGAATAACATATTACTTCAAAATCAACACCTATATTTACAATAAATCCATCAATGATATTAACCGCATCAGTTACCATTCTATACTCACCTAAATACGTTTTAAGGTTTTGTTTAACTGATTGGTTTATTAATGTAAGATGTTTATTTTTATCATACCCCAAAATATACATATTGATTGCAAATGGATTATTTACCTCTGCAATCGCCGTTTTCTTTTGAGAAAGATATTTAACCAATTCTTTTTGTATTTCGCTTGTTGATTTATCTTTTAATCCCTCTACCACACCAACAAACTCTGCTATATTTTTTGGAGATGAAAGAATCGATGCAGGAGAATTATTATCAATCTCACCATCGGGACTAACATATACTTTAGCAACACTACCATATCTTTCTGGCATTGATAAAGCTCTTACTACATAATCTTCTCTAGTAACTGCTCTATTTTGTGAACCAAATGTTGCTAATGCGTTTTGTCTAATTTCTTCAATACTTTCAGAACCCCTACCACCAACTGCCGGCTCATCGTTATTTACAGCAATTGATTGCTTCATAGTTTCATATAAAGTCGGGTCATATACTGATAATAAATCTTCTTCGTATTCTATTTTAGATATTCTACTTAATTCATTTGAGTTTACGTTAGATTCAACACCACCACCAATTAAATATTTAACAGTCAATTCGGTATCAACCGGTACTACTCCAAATGTATTTGTTTTTAAGAAATTTGATGGGTCAATTCCTTGATTTAATCTATTAACCGAATTAGCTAATCCTAACCCTACATTTTTTGTGTTTGGTAAAATGATATCATCTGCCATATCGTTATTACCACTACCAAATTGTAAATCCAACGTATTATCGGAATTTACTTTTGTAGTGAATCTATATGGTACTTTTTGTACTTCTAAGATATATGGTACAGTTGATGATGATGCACTTAGTGTTCCTGTATTTGTTTCTATATTTGCTTTTTCAACAAAAATACTTTCTTGTGCTAAATAAGGAACTTCATACCATTTTGTACCATCATTAGATGTTACAGATGATATTCCTATTATATTATCATCAGTTAAAGTTATTTTTGGATACTCTTGATAATTTGAAAATGTAAATGTTTGTTCTCTTTGAGTAGCAGATATTGCTTTAACTTTTTTAGTTAATAGATAGAAATCTGGTTCACCTGTGGATTGATTTCTCTCATGCACATCAACTTCTCTACCATCTGTTAGTGAAAAATCTACAACATCTATTGTTCTAAATACAATATTTGAATTTGTATTTGAAGATATTTCCATACCCTCTTTTATTCTAATACAATATGATTCATCAGGAACGTTAGAAGTTCCGGTACCTGTCGATGGAACTAATTGATAAACAGTTAAAGTTGTTACAGCAGGAGTTGAAATTTTTGGTTTATATCCCATAGATTGTGCCAATGCTACAACGTTTTTACGTTCTGAAGCATGTGCCAACATTGATTCTTTTAATTGAGTGTCTTGATAAAAGGAAAGTAAATCTCCAATTGCTGCGGCTTGTTCGATAAATACCATACCCGGAGATGCTTCGTTGAAATCCGAATATGTGTTTGGAAAGTATGTTTTAGTATAATCGATAAGATTCTGCTTTAATGTAGCAAAATCCTTACCAACATAGTTTATGTTTCTATTACTACCAAATGTTTTATCTTTTGATTTTATTGCCATTATTTAAATTATTTTATGTCTATTACTACCGATGCCCCAACGTTACTATTTGATTTTAATGAAAATTGTAATTCTAAACTCAATCTATTATTATCTATATCATTTTCATCATAATCAAATAAGATGGTATCAATATTTAAATATGGTAACCATATATTAACCGCATCTAATATAGTTTCTTCAATCTTTGATTCAATATCACCTTCGATAATTGGTTCAAATAGAATTTTCCATATATCACAACCAAATTCAGGTTGCATCACTCTCTCACCTTTCTTAGTTAATATTAAATTTTGTAAATTACTTTTTGCCTGATTGATTGTAGTGAAATTGACAGAAAACGCACCATTGGAATTACTAACATCGTTTATAGCAATTCCAAGTACTTTGTAATCGTTTTCTTTTAAATCATCTACTTTGTATCTACCAAGCTCTATTGCCATTACTTATTAAATCTTTTTACTAATTCTGAATAATCTCTGGTTAATGCTTTTGTTAAAACATCTACACCCGCGTTGTCTGTTGATGGAATTTGATGTGATGGCATATTATCATTTGAATATGATAATGTTTCCCAATCATCTTCCATGCTTCTTTGTGGTTGAATAGCATCTAAGATACTACCTCCACCCATACCCATTGCCGCAGCTGCCCCTTCTGCTCTATGAGCCGCAGTAAATGGTGATGTTTGATTTAGAATCTCATTTATTACGGGATTCTTTGTAAACTCTTTTTGTGGTTTTGTTGGTGTAACCTTTCTACTATTTTGTAAAGCTTCATTAGCTTTTTCAAATGGGTCAATTTTAATCGCTTCTTTTAATGAAGGTGTTGTTGATTTTGGTTTAGAACTATTTAATGTAATAGCACCACTTCTAACAAGTCTAACGATTTCTTCTTTAACTTGCTGTTTTACCTCATTTTTAACAACTTCTTTAATGAGACCCAATAATACATCCGATTTTGACATAATAGATACTTTTTAATAAATATTGAAATAGAAAATTAATTAATCAGGCACTTTATATCCCGACCAATTAACTACGCCTGGTGCAGGTGGAGCTGGTGGTGGATATTGTGCCAATACTGAATATAAGCCCGATACTGTGGTTAAATGTATCTTAGCTGAATTTATGAATGCGTTTAAAAATTGTTCCGGATTATTATTTGGTGGAACTTTCATAGGTGTCCAACTTCCAGGTTTTAAAACAATGCCGGTTGTTGTTGCTATATTTTTTATAGCACCTGGCGCTGGTATCATTGGCGGTGGTAGTGGTGACATTTTTCCTCCTACCCAATATATGATAACTGCCGGTCCTACAACTTCTAAGAATGTAAGTACTTTTGCTTTTTGTGTTTGTGTTAAAAATTGTATTATTGCCTCCTGCATTAAAACAGGATTTCCTTTTAATAATGGTACTTTATTTACCGGGTCCATTCCCGATTTAATCGCAACATCATAGGCAAATGTAAATGCTTTTGCAAAATCACTAATACTTTTGTATGAGTTGTTTTGCATTTGGGGTAATAATGTCGATTTGAATGCGCTCCAAGACATTAGTTTTTACTTAAAAAGTTTTTAGCAGATAATAAGGTTTTTAGTTTAGATTTAATTGAAGTGAATTGTGCTACGTTTGTAGGACCGGTTGATGATGGGCCTGCTGGAGTTAGATACACTTGCTTAGTAATAGCATCAATCAATTCTCCCATTATCTTTACTAACTCACCACCTAATACCATTTTCTGAACAGCTGCTCCTGCATCACCTTCGCCTGAATTTTTACCTAAATAAATTTTACCATTATCCGAATTAAAAAATATTTGATTAGAACCTTCCGAATGAAGTGTTATATTTTTCTTATTATGAAAGTAAATTTCTTTTTCAGCATCTACTGAATAGTTACCATCGGTTATTACGCCGGTGTTTCCTTTACCAAATATAATAAACTCTTTTGCTTTTGCTGATAAAACTATTCTATCCGAATTTACAAATAATTGGTCACCTTTGAAATCAGCCGATGATGGATATCCTTTAAATGCTTTCTTTTCTTTTTTTACTTCTTCTTTAAATGGAACTTTTACTTTATTAGATACAATGTATATTGATGTTCCATCTTTGTTAATATCTTCTTCTATTAACTCACCAATCTTTTTATCATCCAATTCAGGGTTTTGTTTATTACGAATGAATATAGATGGAGATGATGTTTTACCATCTTCGGTTAAATGAAATTCACTAAAACGAATTGTATTACCAACTCTACCACTTATAATAGTATCGCCTTCTTTTGGAAGTAAGAATTTAATCTTCTCATTTACTTTATATTTTTTAGCAGAAGATTGTGTTTGGGTTGGCTTTTGATTTGCAGTTCCAGTTGCCTTTGTTTCTTGATAATTTTTATTTTTTGATTCGGTTGTATTTTTTGAAATCTCTTTTTCTTTGGATACCTCCGATGTTTTGTAATCTTCTCTATAATTTGGATAGTGTGTATTAGAGTATGGTAACCAATAATAATCTTTATTAATATTAAGTATCAACACAGTTTCTCCCAATATAGGATAAGTCATATTGTTTTTATCAAACGGAAATGCATATCCTTCCAATGCTATCGCAGATTCTCTTTTAAATTCTATTGCTCCTAAAAACCTAATATCATTTGAATCTAAGTTTCTATTATCGTTATAGATTTTTATATAATCTTTTTCCTTATCTAATGGTTTATCCGATTTAAGATATACCTTAGATACTGCTCCTAAAAATATTTCTAAATCTTCCATTATATTTTAGATTTTAATTCGTCTAATTCTAATTTGATATCATCTAATTTTTCTTCATTTTTCTTTTCAATTTCATTTACCGTATCTTCTAATTCGGTAAGTAATTGAGTTTTTTCACTTTCACTTAACCAACCATCTTCACCAATACCTTTAGCTTCAGCAGCAGCTAATCTTTGTGCAATTGTTGCAAGTTTAATTAGATGGTCATCGTTTTTAACTGATACCTCAATAAGGTCTTTGATAATTGGAGCAATAACTGTTGCTTCACCAACATTCTTAATTAATTTCCTTAATGATTCGATTAAATCGGAAATGTTTTTCTTTTTGTTTTGTTGGTTTTCGTATATATCTTTAAATAATGATGATAAATTTTTACCATCAAATAATTGAAATTCTGATGCCATAGTTCTTTTTTATATACTAATAATTATTTACTAATTAAATAATTCCCCAACACCAAATAATCCATATCACAATTTAAAAATGTCCAAATTGCTTTATTTGGGTCATTTGTCATAGTATGGTCTTTTAGATTGAATGATGTATTTAATAATATTGGAGTATCGGTTAACTTTTCAAATTCCTTTAATAACTTATAGTATAGTGGATTTTGTTCTTTTGTGACTGTTTGTATTCTTGCCGAATTATCAACGTGCGTTACCGATGGTATTGATTTATATTTTTTAACCTGAACTACTTGGTTCATATAAGGAACTTCTCCTTCTGATTCAAAGTATTTTTCATAATCTTCAAATGTTACCGATGGAGCAAATGGTCTAAACATTTCTCTCTTTTTGACAACCTTATTGATTCTATCTCTAACATCTGGTAAATGTGGATTGGCTAATATAGAACGATTACCTAATGCTCTCGCACCAAATTCCGTTCTACCTTGAAACCACCCTACTACCGCACCATCATTTATAAGTTTAGCAACCGATTCACATAGTTTATCGTTTGATGTAAATAATTCTGATTTTAGTTTTTTATACTTTGGTAAAATATTAAATATTTCATTATTATTCCATTCAGGTCCTAAATATGGAGATTGATTATCACCACCTTTTATTTTAGGATTTCCTAATGTAATATGCCAATGATATAAACACGCACCAATAGCAGAACCTGCATCAGATGGTGCGAATGGAATCCAAATATTTTTAAATGAAGTGTGTTGTTTTATTTTACCATTAGCAGTTCCATTATATGCACAACCACCACCTAATACCAAATTTTCACTACTCCAATTGCTATTGACTCTATTTAAAATAAAATAAAATGTTTTTTCATACCATCTTTGTAATGATGCTGCTAAATCTTTATGTTGTTGTTCAATTGGTTCATCTTTAAATCGTGGTTCAAATCCAATAAGCTTAATTAGTTTATTGTTAAACATCTCCGTTTCAGATGTCATATATGTAAAATACTTTTGATTTATTTGAAATAACTCTCCTAATCTATCATACTTTTCTATTTTATCAAAAACATATTCGTATTTTGAAGCATCACCATATGGTGCCAACCCCATTACTTTATACTCACCTTCATTTGGTTTGAATCCTAAGTATGCAGTAAATGCCGAATAAACTAATCCTAATGAATTTGGAATGGTTACTCTAGCTAATTGTTGAAATTTACCATTTCTACAATAGGTTGCTAATATAGTTTCTTCTTCGCCAACACCATCAACAGAAACTGCTATTGCTTCATCGTATGGTGATGTATAAAATGAAAATGCCAAATGAGATAGATGATGTTTTGTATAAACTATTTGACCCGTATAACCAATACTTTCTAACAATCCCTTTAAATTACCTTCACTTTGATGCCATCTCTTTAAAAATCTTTTCCATTTTCCGTTAGATGAATTTACTAAAAAATCCTTCCAATTACCTTTTAATTGCGTTTGAACTCTTTTGAATTTTAAATCAGGTTGTTCGTACCAACATACGATATCTACTTCATCGATTGTTATTCGTGCATAATCCAAAACCCATTGAATTGCCTTAAATGGAAAAGAACTATCATGCTTTACGCCGGATAGTTTCTCTTCTTCAATTGCTGCTATTACTTTACCATCTATTACCAATGCTGCTGCTGAATCGTGATAGAATCCTGATAAACCTAATTGAATCATAAACTTAAATTTTTATATCACCTTCTCTATCAAACTCATTATAAAGTGCCATTTGCTTTTCTTTCATTTTGTTGACAACTTTTGTTATATAATGAGTTGGATATCCTGTCATTTCCCTAATAAGTAGGTAAAGGGATTTTTTATTGAAACTTTCTATATAATTAGCTCTTCTAAATAATTCTAAAACGGCATCTGCAATCTGAATATCTCTTTTCTTTTGGAAAAAGTTTTCTAAATGTATATCCCAATATTCTAACATTCTTTCATTGAATGTTCTATGTTCATCATTACGAACTTCTTCTGCCCAATTGTTTTCGGTATCCCAATTTTCGGGCAAAGATGACATTACATCGGTATCTTTATATCTTTTGTAGTTTGAATTGTTATTTAAGATAAGATAGTTTCTTGCAACAATAGTAAAATAAGAGAATGCCTTTCCCTTACCTTCTTGGTACATATGAATTTTCTCAATCATAAATGCAACAACTTCCGCCATTACATCTTGTGGGTCATCATCGAAATAACTAAATTTCCATTTGTTATAAACAATTTCTGCTAACTTTTCAAACGAATGCTGAATTCTATCTTTATATAATTTATTTTTTATACGTTGGTCATCGCTTTTATTATACTCAATAATAGCATCTTCGGTATCTTTTGTAAAATATACTCTGGGTACTCTTTTTCTAGGCATTTTCTTCGAATTGTTTAAATTGAATGATGATATCCTTTATTTGTGTAAATAAAGAACCTACTTCATCATCCTTCTCAAACATCTGCTTAGAATCTATTTCTCGCAATGTCTCCAGTAATGTTGTATTATTTTGTTCTTGTAAATCTATAAAATCTTCATACTTTTCTAATTTAATAAGAAGATTGTAAATTGTATATAAAGCGGCTACTAAAC
>JACCDK010056705.1_pt1 | contig 20934 bp, 17 predicted proteins | sample 7445871 | NCBI WGS metagenome assembly JACCDK01 (sample SAMN15323436, study PRJNA562643) | freshwater metagenome | isolation source: river surface water | place: USA:Blue River Watershed | collected 2017-08-15
CAACTGCTGCTAAGAAGCCAGCGAAGCGCAAGACTGCTGCTAAGAAGGCAACTGCTGCTAAGAAGCCAGCGAAGCGCAAGACTGCTGCTAAGAAGACTGCTGCAAAGAAGCCTGCTAAGCGCAAGACTGCTGCTAAGAAGGCTGCTCCTGCTGCAAAGAAGCCAGCTCGCCGTCGTAAGAAGAAGGCTGCTGTAGCTGCTTAAGTAGTCTTAAGAAACTACGTATTCAACCACCTCACGCAATGTGGGGTGGTTGAATTTATATCCGGACGATATCAATTTGTCGGCAGTCATCTTTTGTGAGCAAAGCAACAGCTCCTTCGCAGCCAAGCCAATCAGCAAATTCATAGCCCAGGCGGGTACTCGGAAAAAGGTTGGTCGCTTCAGCGCTTTACCCAGCGCATGGATGATCTGCTCACAGGTGGCCGGTTCCGGGGCAGTTAGGTTGAATGCTCCACTGGCACTTTCTTTTTGGATCAGGTGAATTATTGCTCTGGCTTGGTCCTCCAGGCTGATCCAGGCCCACCACTGTTTTCCCGATCCGAGTGGCCCACCAATTCCCAGCTTGATCAGGGGAAGTAGCTTTCCTAGCGCGCCAAGTTTTTTGCTCATCACCATGGTGGTGCGAATCAGCACCACCCGGGTCTTGGCTTTCTTTGCTTCCTCTTCCCAGGCGAATGCGAGGTCCGAAAGAAATCCTTCGCCCTTGGTTGAGCTCTCATCCAGCAGCTCATCGCCGCGATCGCCATAGATGCCAGAGGCAGATCCTGAAATTAAGACTTTGGGTGGGTTGGCTGCTGCGTTGATGGCTTCCACTAACAACCTGGTGGTGTCGAGTCGTGAATCGACGATCTCCTTCATGTACTTCTTAGTCCAGGGGATTTTGCCGGTGGTTGCTCCGGCCAGATTTACCACGGCATCAATTGAGTTCATCACTGCGAAGTCAAATTGCCCATTGGCTGCGTCGATAAAGACTTCGTTTGCGTCTTTGGGCTGTCGTCTGACAAGTCGAATAGGGGTGTGGCCGAGGGCTTCTAGCTGTTTAGCCAGTTCTGTGCCTATTAGTCCTGTTGCACCTGAAATTAGAACTCTCACGCCCGGCTCCCTCTGCTTACCCATCAGCTTCTACAATGGACCCTACTTGTTTATTCCAAAGCTTAGGAAATCGTGAACGTAGAACTCTGGGTCTGGGGACTCACCATCGGCCTTCTTACACTTGTCTTACTAGTTGACTTCATTGTGCAGGCCAGACGCCCACACGAACCTACCTTCAAGGAATCTGCTATCCAGGTTTCGATCTATGTCACCCTGGCCCTTCTGTTTAGCTTTGTGATTGGTGGCGTTTGGGGTCCGCAGTATGCCCAGGAGTACTTCGCTGGTTTCGTCACCGAATACTCGCTGTCGGTTGACAACATATTTGTCTTTCTGGTCATCTTCACCCAGTTTGTGGTGCCAAGGGAACTGCGTAGTCAGGCCCTTTTGATTGGAATTGCAATTGCGCTGTTCCTTAGATTCCTATTCATCATTCTGGGCGCCGCTTTCATCGAGAACTTCAGCTGGGCGTTCTACGTCTTCGGCGCCTTCCTGCTCTTTACTGCACTGAAGATCATGAAGGACACCTACGACCAGCTCAAGCGACCGGAGGAAGAGGAATATGCCGGTGGTGGGGTAATCAAGTTCTTGCAAAAGCACCTTCGCACCACCAAGGACTACCACGGGAGCAAGCTCTTTATTTTCAAAGAGGGTAAGCGCTATGCCACTCCTCTGCTTCTTGTCATGATTGCAATTGGCTTCACCGACCTGCTGTTCGCGCTAGACAGCATCCCAGCCATCTATGGTTTGACCCGCGAACCATACATAGTCTTCGTGGCAAACGTCTTCGCTCTCCTCGGCCTTCGTCAGCTTTACTTCCTGCTCGGCGGTCTGATGGAGCGCCTGAAGTACCTGGGTATCGGATTGTCGCTGATTCTTGGCTGGATTGGTCTGAAGCTGGTCATTCACGCCCTGCACAAAAACGAATTGCCTTTTATTAATGGCGGCGAACACGTGACTTTGATCCCTGAGATTCCAACCGAGCTGTCGCTCTTTGTGATTTTGATTACTTTGTTAGTGACAACAATCTGGTCGCTGGCCGCAACGGCCGGCGAGGCAAAGAAGCTAGATCCAAATCGGCAGAAGTAGTTGTAGGCGCCAAAACTCGTAGGGGACTGGAAGTCCAATCCACAGCGGCAGATAGAAGATTGCTAGCACGCTTGCTGCCAGCAAGAAGCCTGTAATTCGACGAGTGCGCAGTGGCTGAACTTTGAGCAGTAGACCTCTTCGCCAGTATTGCTGCAGCGCGAGGGTGAGAGCCAGCACAGCAAACGGAGAAATCAAAACCGCATAGAACTGAAAGGCTGTTCTTTCCAGGAAGAAAACCCACGGCAACCAACCAGCAAGGAATCCAAGCAGGACAAGCTGGGCTGCCGGAGTCTTCAATCGATTCTTTGCTAGCCACGCTAAGGCGATTAGTCCACCAAACCAAATCACCAGGTTTGGTATTGCGGTGATGGCAACCGTGCAGCTATTTAGCAATCCACAATTCTCAGACCCCTCGAACTGCTCGAAGTAGAAAGCGGTTGGTCTTAGATTCAAAAGCCAAGCAAACGCATTTGATTCGTAGGGGTGATCCGATTGCAGATTCGCGTGAAACTGAAGAATCTGAAGGTGGTAAGACCAAAGCGAACTCCACCAGGTATCTGCCAGCTGCCTGCCCCAGGCCGCCTCGTCTTGGATCCATCCCAGCCAGCTGGCCAAGTAAACGGCAAAGGAACTGATAGCCAAAGTGAAAGCGTTGATAAATCCTTGCCCGATAGCGGCAAATCGATTTAGCCCCAAGTTTTTTCTGGTTCGCCAATCCGACCAGAACGTGTAAAGACCAAAGGCAACCAAAAAATACAGAGCTGACCACTTAACCGATCCAGCCATTCCCATCACAACGCCAACTGCAATTAGCCAAGGCTGAATCAAAATCCTTTGTTGCCTGCGAAGGCGTCTGCGCCAAGCTTGGTCGGCAATTATCAGTAGAAGGAATCCCAGCAGAATAAAGAAGGTGAGGATGCCATCCAAAATTGCAGTCCTGGACATCACAACCGAGTGGCCCTCAATGGCCAATAAAAAGCCAGCGATCGCTGCAAAAGCTGCTGACTTGGTTAGCAACCTTGCGATTGCAATCACCAAAACAACGCTGAGCGTTCCCAACAGAGCAGTTGAAAAGCGCCAACTAAAACTGTTTTCCACGCCAAAAATGCTTAGACCGAGCCAGATAATCCATTTACCCAATGGTGGATGGACGACATAAGAACCAGTCGATTCATAAACGTTGGGGTTTCCGGACTCGAAAGACTGATTGGCATTCTCGGGCCAACTACGTTCAGAACCAAAGAGTCCAAGCGTGTAGGCGTCTTTGACGTAATAGGTTTCATCGAAAACTAAGGAGCCGGGGTTGGCCAGGTTAGAGAATCTGATAATGCCTGCCAGAGCGGTGATTGCCAGGGCAGAAACTGCAGCAAAGTTAGGGTGCTGAGAAACCCTAGAGAGCAATTTTGCTAGCGCTGAAACCACGCTTAGATGCTAGTTTGCTTGCTGTGTTGATACTGGCTGCGACTCCCATTGGAAATCTCTCTGACGCGTCCACCAGACTGGTCCAGGCTATCCAGAGCAGTGATTACATTGCCTGCGAGGACACTCGAAGTTTTAAGCAATTAGCATCCGCACTGGGCATCAAATTCCACGCCAAGCTATTTAGCCTGCACGATCACAACGAGCACTCTAGGCTGCAAGAACTAGTCGAAATCGCAAAAATCCACGACCTGCTTGTGGTCAGTGATGCCGGTATGCCAACAATTTCTGACCCCGGCTTCAACTTGGTTAGGGCATGTATCGAAGCTGATGTAGTTGTAACCATCATCCCCGGGCCATCGAGTGTTCTTGCAGCGCTTGCCATATCTGGTTTACCGACAGATCGATTTGTCTTTGAGGGATTTCTGGCAAGAAAGTCAGGGGAGAGAAGAGCCACATTTGAAAACTTGGCGCATGAAGATAGGACAATGGTTTTCTTTGAGGCGCCTCATCGAATCTTAGAAAGTCTGCAAGATGCAGCCGCTGTCTTTGGCGAAAGCCATCGGGCTGTCGTGGTCAGAGAGCTAACCAAGAAGTTTGAGCAGGTAACCCGTGGCACCCTCGCTGAACTGATCCAGTGGGCAAAGGGTGAACCAAAAGGTGAAATGGTGTTGCTGCTCGCAGGAGTGCAGGCTGGACCTGCGGACTATGACGAGCTTGCCAAGCAGGCCCTCAGCCTTGCTGAGAGCGGTATTGGTTTGAAAAAGGCGGTAGCTGAGATAGCGCAAAGCTCGAAGGCGTCAAAGAGCGTAATTTACGAGCATGCTCTGCGACTGAAACCCTAGGATATCGAAGTGACCAAGTCCTTCTATGTAACTACCCCAATCTTCTACGTCAATGACGCTCCGCACATCGGTCACGCCTATACAGAAGTGGCAGCGGACGTAATTACACGCTGGCACAGGCAATCCGGACAAGACTCATTCCTTCTCACTGGCACTGATGAGCACGGCGAAAAGGTTTTGAGAACTGCGCTTGGCAATAATGCCGATCCAAAAAGCTGGACTGATCGCCTGGTGGAGCAGGCCTGGTTGCCACTACTTCAAACCATTGACATTAATAACCAAGATTTCATTAGGACTACGGAACCTCGACACAAGGTGGCGGTACAAAAGTTCCTGCAGAAGCTTTATGACACTGGCTTTATCTACCAAGGCTCCTTCAAGGGAAATTACTGTGTTGGCTGCGAGGAATACAAAAATGACTCTGACCTTGTTGCGGGTGCAGGTGACTTTGCGGGACAGCAGGTGTGCGCCATCCACTCAAAGCCAGTTGAGCAACTGAATGAGACCAATTACTTCTTCAAGCTTTCTGAATTCCAAGATCGATTGCTCAAGCACTACGAAGACAATCCAAACTTTGTACAACCAGAATCTGCCAAGAACGAGGTTGTTTCATTTGTTCGGTCCGGCCTAAGCGACCTATCTATCTCCCGCTCCAAGGAGCGTTTTGACTGGGGTATTGATATTCCATGGGATGACTCGCACGTCACCTATGTCTGGTTTGATGCGCTTTTGAACTACATAACCGCGATTGGTTATGGCGAGGATGAGCAGAAACTAAATTCACTTTGGCCTGCGGATGTTCAGGTAGTTGGAAAAGATATTCTGCGATTCCACGCCGTTATCTGGCCCGCCATGTTGATGGCAGCAGGCCTGCAACCTCCGAAGCAGGTCTTTGGTCACGGCTGGCTACTGGTCGGTGGAGAAAAGATGTCGAAGTCAAAGCTGACCGGAATTTCACCAAATGAAATCACGGACTCGTTTGGCTCGGATGCATTCCGCTACTACTTCATGAAGGCAATTGGATTTGGCTCCGACGGCTCATTCTCCTGGGAAGATCTCTCTGCGCGTTATCAAGCAGAGCTAGCCAATGGCTTTGGCAACTTAGCGTCGAGAACAATTGCGATGATTCATCGCTATTTCGATTCCGCCATTCCTGCCCCAGATCAATATCAGCCAGCCGATTTGGCAGTTCAAGAAGTTGCAAAGAATGCAGCCTTAGGCGCAGATCAAGCCATGCAGAAAGTAATGATCCACGAAGCCATTGCCAAAATCTGGACATTGGTTGATGAGCTAAACAACTACATCACTGTTCAAGAACCCTGGGCGCTTGCTAAGGATGAGGAAAATCGCCCAAGGCTCGGAACTGTTCTTTACACCTCCGCCGAGGGGCTGCGTGTTCTCAGCGTCCTTTTAGCACCGATCATGCCCAAGGCGACCGAAAAGCTTTTTGGTGCCTTGGCCAGCTCGCTAGGAAAGATTTCAGAGCAAAAGATTCAGGAAAGTGCGAACTGGGGGCAGCTTAAGCCGGGTGAAAAGGTAGACGAACTCGAGGCGCTCTTCCCTCGTCTTGAAGAATCCAAATGAGTGACTTTCTAAGAACTCGAGTCAGCTATGACGGCAACGAGACTCGGCCTCAGCACTATCCAGATTTACCGGAACCGCTAGAAGTCGGAACCTACGACAATCACACACATCTTGAGATTGCGGATGGTGACGCCCCTCTAACCGTTGCCGAGCACCTCAGTCTTATGAGACAGGTGGGAATGCTTGGCGCAGTGCAAGTCGGCGTGACGCTCGAAAGTTCCAAGTGGTCTGCTCAAGTTGCAAGTGAAAACCCCATGCTGCTGGCTGCCGTTGCACTGCACCCAAACGAAGCGCCACTTTATGAAACTAAGCAGGCTTTGGATGAGGCGATAGCCGAGATCGCTGAGCTAGCTACTCAACCTCGAGTGCGGGCAATCGGTGAGACTGGACTGGATTATTTCCGAACCACCAGTGACCACCACTTGCTCTTGCAGCAGGATTCCTTTGAGCAGCATATTGAAATTGCAAAGAACAACAATTTGGCCCTGCAGATTCATGATCGAGAGGCTCATCAGGCCGTTGTTGACACTCTCAAGCGAGTCGGCCAACCAGAAAAGGTCGTGCTGCACTGCTTTTCCGGTGATGTTGAACTGGTTGAGATAGCAAAACGAAACGGCTGGTTTATTTCTTTCGCCGGAAACATTACTTTCAAGAAAAATCAGTATCTTCGCGATGCTCTGCTGGCAGCCGACATTCGACAGGTGCTGATTGAAACCGATGCACCCTTTCTAACCCCAGAGCCGATGCGTGGAAGACCCAATGCTCCCTATCTGGTGCCACACACACTTCGCTTCATGGCAGGACTACTTGGGGTTGATGTGAATCGATTAGCCGAGCAGATCAATCGAAACACTGAAAATGCCTATGGGCTTTGGTCGGAAGGGATCTAGTTGCTAGGCGCGGCTGAAATCCGTCAATTGGCCAATAGCCTCGATCTCCGGCCTACCAAGAAATTGGGTCAAAACTTTGTAATTGATCCAAACACGATAAGGAAAATCGTTTCGCAGGCAAACCTAAGACCGGATGACCTGGTTGTAGAAATTGGTCCAGGTCTCGGTTCTCTCACCATTGGTCTTTTTGAAGTCGTAGACCAAGTGATTGCTGTTGAAGTGGATAATCGACTGGCGCAGCTACTTCCGCAAACAATTGAAAAATATTCTCCTGGTAAGCGACTAACTGTTGTGCAGGCTGACGCCTTGAGAGTCAGTGAGTTACCTGGCAACCCAACAGCATTGGTGGCAAATCTCCCTTACAACATCTCAGTTCCCGTCCTGCTCCATTTCTTGGAGACATTTCCGTCTATTGAGAAAGTCTTGGTGATGGTGCAGGCGGAGGTTGCGGAGCGTTTAGCTGCCAAACCTGGTGGCAAAGAATACGGTTCTCCCAGTGCAAAGTTGGCATGGTATGGCAATGCCAAGTTGGCTGGAGCGATTGGGCGAAATGTTTTTTGGCCCGCTCCACAAGTTGATTCGGCTTTGGTTTACTTTGAGAGAACCCGGTCAGCGAGCAATCCGGAAGTATTTAGCGTGATTGACGCCGCCTTTGGCATGAGACGAAAGACTCTGCGACAAGCTCTTGCAAACTGGGCGGGAAGCCCCCAGAACGCCGAGGAAATTCTCCGTAGAGCCGGCATTGATCCATCAGTTCGAGGCGAGCAATTAGCCATCGATGACTTTGTCAGGGTAGCCTCGAGCAGGTGATTTACGCATCGGCCCCGGGGAAGCTGAACCTATTTTTTGAAGTTGGTCCGCTCCGCCCAGACGGTTACCACTCTGTCATCAGCATTTATCAAGCTCTTGCTATTCGACAGCGCGTGGGCGTAGAGCCACATTCAAAATGGGAAGTAATTACAGAAGGCGATTTGCCTCAGCAGCAACTGGATCTTGTTCCCAAAGATGAAAAGAATTTATGCGTGATTGCCGCAAAGGCACTCGCCGAATACGCCGGAATAGCAAATCCGCAACCAATGCGATTCTTAACCCATAAGCAAGTTCCGGTCGCCGCTGGATTAGCAGGGGGTAGCGCAGATGCCGCTGCTTCACTGATTGCGCTAAACAAAGCCTGGGAATTAGGACTGACAAGTGGACAACTGCAACAAGTTGCTAGCAGAGTCGGCTCCGATGTTCCTTTTTCGCTGCTCGGTGGCACAGCGCTAGGTCTGGATACTGGAATCGAATTAGAAGCACTGGAGGATCTGCCAACGCTGCAAGTCGTACTTCTTATAAGCGCTATAGGCCTAAGTACCAAAGAAGTCTTCGGGAAATTTGACCAAATGTTTCCGCAAGGTGACATCACGGTGGAGCCGCAAGGAGCTATCGAAACTGTGAGAGCTGGCAGCAACCTTGGAAAGAACTCACTGCTTGCACCGGCCCTTTCACTCAGACCAGAACTTGCTGATTACCAGTCGCTAATCGGCGGCACCAGTGGGCATCTTTCGGGATCTGGACCAACTATCTATTTCGTTACAAAAGATGCCAATGAAGCTTCTGACTGGGCCAATCAACTTAGAGCACTTGGACATTTGGTAATCCAAACCACGACCTCTAACCACGGAGCGACCTTAGAGTAATGGCACACCTACTCGGCGCTGAATCCATCTCACACAGCTTTCCGACCAAGACGGTCTTTAAGTCCGTCACGGTGGGGATAAATGAAGGCGACCGAATCGGAGTGGTTGGTCGAAATGGAGACGGAAAATCCACACTCCTAAAAATCTTAACTAAGCAGTTGGAGCCGGATCAGGGTCGAGTTACTTGGCGTGGGGGCTTGGACGTCGGTTTCTTGAGACAGCAAGATAACTTTCCAGCCGATGCCACTATCGCCGAGCTAATTGTTGGTGATCGACCAGAACATGAGTGGGCTTCGGATCCGAAAATTAGAGATGTGCTGGCGGGTTTGGTATCCGATTTAGATTGGCACCAAAAAGTCTCAACGCTGTCTGGCGGTCAACTTAGAAGAGTCGCCCTAGCTCAACTCTTAGTTGGTGAGCATGACGTGATCATGCTGGATGAGCCAACCAACCACCTAGACATAGATGGAGTGAATTGGCTTGCCCAGCACCTTAAGAACCGGTGGTCAAAGTCCGCCGGGGGATTGCTGGTTATCACCCACGATCGATGGTTCCTGGACGCGATTTCCAATTACACCTGGGAAGTCGTCGGTGGTCGAATCGAGCCATTTGTGGGTGGCTATGCCGCTTACATCCAGCAACGTGCAGAGCGAGCCAGGCAGCAGGCTGCCATCGAAGCAAGAAGACAGAACTTGCTTAGAAAAGAACTGGCTTGGCTTGGACGCGGGGCGCCAGCTAGAACAACAAAACCGAAGTTCAGAATGGATGCCGCACTTGAGCTGATTGGCAATGAGCCTCCTCCGCGTGATCCCATTGAACTTGCCAAGTTAGCCACCACTCGGCTCGGTAAAGATGTTGTCGACTTGGAAGATGTGAGCTACCAGGTTGACGGAAAAACAGTGCTTAAGAATGTGACACTGCGTCTGGGTCCAGGCGATCGAATTGGCCTGTTGGGTCGAAACGGAATTGGAAAAACAACTCTTCTGAGAATTTTGACCGGCGAAATTTCACCAACCAGTGGCCGCGTCAAAATTGGCAAGACTGTGAAGTTCGCCAAACTTTCTCAGGATGTCAGAGAACTCGACTCCTTTGCTGATGAGCGAATCTACACAATGATTCGTCGCGAGAAAACAACCTTCATGGTTGGGAAAAAGGAGATTCCCACAAGTCAGCTTGTTGAGCAGTTGGGATTTGAGTCGGCTGAGCTCCAAACGCCCATCTCAGACTTATCTGGCGGTCAAAGACGCCGATTTCAACTATTGAGACTTCTTTTTACCGAACCAAACGTTTTGATACTTGATGAGCCAACCAATGATTTGGACACCGACATGCTGGCTGCGCTGGAGGACCTTCTCGACAGCTGGCCTGGCACTTTGATAGTTGTTTCGCATGATCGGTACTTAATGGAGCGAACGACTGATAATCAATACGCAATTCTTCCAAATGGTACTTTCCGCCACCTGCCAGGTGGAGTCGATCAGTATTTGAACATCAAGGTTGTTACGCCTGAGACAAAAGAAGTCAAAACTGTTGCGACGGAAATGTCTGGAGCGGAGCGAAGAGCGCTCGAAAAAGAATCAGCACGTCTAGAGCGGCAGCTCTCAAAACTTCAGCAGGAGCTAGAGCAGATTCACCTAGACCTTGCACAAGCCAATCAAAGTGACTACCAATCGTTGACTGAGCTGGCAAAACTTGAGGAGCAGACCCGCGTGGCAATTGCTCAAACCGAGGAAAGCTGGCTGGAAGTAGCCCAGAAACTACAGTCCTAGCAATCTTCTGGCAGACTTATCGCGAGGTTTCGGCCTCATTCCGCTCTGGTGTAATGGCAGCACGGCGCCCTTTGGAGGCGTCCGGTCTAGGTTCGAATCCTAGGGGCGGAGCCAGCAGTGATTAGGAGGCAGAATGCGCCAACTGGCTGTGGTTGTCCTGGCTGCGGGCGAGGGAACCAGAATGAAGAGTTCAGTTCCTAAGGTCCTGCATGAAATTGCTGGTCTTCCGATGCTCGGTCATGTTTTGGCCACTGCCCATTCGCTATCTGCTAATCACGTCATCACAGTTTTGCGCCACGACAAAGAGAAGATTGAGCAATACATCTCGCAGCATTTTCCATCGACAGAAATTGCCGTCCAAGATGAAATTCCCGGTACCGGAAGAGCGGCAGAGGCTGCACTATCGCTTCTTTCCGAAGATTTTGATGGCGATGTTTTGATCCTGTCGGGTGATGTTCCCTTGATTGATGTCCAGAGCATTAGCGAATTAATTGAGCGCCATCGAGATAGCTCGGCTCTGGGAACTCTAGTTAGCTGTGAGCTTTCGAACCCCACTGGCTATGGACGAATTATTCGATCTCGTGGCGAGTTGGTTGGAATTGTTGAGCAGAAAGATGCCAGCGATGATCAACGCGAGATTAGAGAAGTAAATGCTGGAGTCTATGTCTTCTCGGCCAAAATGCTCAGAAACGCTCTAGCCAAGGTCACGACCAAAAATGCTGCTGGTGAAAAGTACCTCACCGATGTAGTGGGCCTCTTGATTGATCAGGGAAATGTTCAGGCTTTTCAAATTGTTGACCGCTGGCTAGTAGCCGGCATCAATGATCGAGTTCAGTTAGGTGAAGTTGCTTCTGAGCTAAACGCGCGAATTGTTCGAGCATGGCAACTGGCAGGTGTCACGATTGACGAGCCGGCCAGCACCTGGATTGATGTAACAGTGCAACTTGGCCAAGACGTCAGGATTTTGCCTTCCACCCGTTTGCACGGAATCACCACGGTGGGTCAGGGCAGCACGATTGGCCCTGACACAACATTGCAAGATTGCCAAATTGGCAAAGGTGCGAAAGTAACGAGATCTGTAGCAGATTCTGTAAAGATTTCTGATGGTGCATCGGTTGGACCTTTTGCATATTTGCGACCCGGCACTGACTTGGGAGAACAGGGCAAGATCGGCGCCTTTGTTGAAACCAAGAACGCCAAAATTGGCGCTGGCGCCAAGGTTCCACACCTGACTTATGTTGGTGATGCAGAGATCGGCGAGGGCGCAAATATCGGAGCAGGCACAATTTTTGCCAATTACGACGGTGTCAATAAGCACCAGACCAAGGTTGGCCGGCATGCTCGAACCGGTAGCGGAAATGTCTTTGTAGCCCCAGTCACAATCGGGGATGGTGCCTACACAGCCGCTGGCTCCACCATCCGCAGGGATGTTGAGCCTGGGGCCATGGCTATGAATCCCGTCACCCAGAAGAATCTGGCAGACTGGGTCTTACAAAAGCGACCTGGCTCTGATTCCGCCAAAGCCGCTGAAAAAGGGACGGAGTAGTCATTGGCTATTGAGAAGGCCGCCAGCAAGCAGCTGGTAATTGCATCTGGAAGAGCTCACCAAGGTCTTGCTCAAGAAGTCGCTGAAATCCTGCAAACAGACTTAGTCCCGGTCACGGCATATGACTTTGCCAATGGTGAAACCTTCGTCCGTTACGAGCGCAGCGTGCGCGGTGTTGATGCCTTCATCATTCAGTCCCATCCAAATCCAGTCAATCACTGGCTCATGGAACAGCTATTGATGGTCGACGCCATGAATCGCGCGAGCGCTAAGCGCATCACCGTGGTTGCTCCATTTTTTCCTTATGCTCGCCAAGATAAGAAGCACAAGGGACGTGAGCCAATTTCCGCAAGGCTAGTCACCGATTTGTTCCGCACCGCTGGTGCTACGCGTCTGATGGCCGTAGATCTTCACGCACCGCAGATTCAAGGATTCTTTGACGGACCAGTAGATCACCTTTGGGCTTTGCCACTGCTAGCAGATCACGTAGCTGAAAAGTACGGCACGGAGAACCTAACCGTGGTCTCACCTGACTCGGGGCGTGTGCGAGTAGCGGATATCTGGGCTGACCGACTAGGAAGTCCACTAGCAATTGTTCACAAACGCCGCGATCCAGATAAGCCAAATCAAGTTCAAGTAAATGAAATTGTTGGAAAAGTTCGAGGACGCGACTGCCTGATTGTCGATGACATGATTGACACTGGTGGAACGATTCTGGCAGCGGCAAATGCTCTGAAGGAAAATGGCGCTGCCAAAGTAATCGTTGCGGCAACTCACCCCGTCTTTTCGCCACCCGCCAAAGAAAGACTTTCTGACCCAGTGATTGACTCCGTGGTGGTAACCAACACCTTGCCAATCACTCCGGATAAGGAATTTGAGAGTTTGACTGTGCTTTCCATTGCTCCGTTGATTGCCAAGGCAATTGCGGCTGTCTTCTACGACGACTCAGTTAACTCTTTGTTTCCTGGCCACGCCTAAAGTTTGAGCGTGCGAAAACTCTCACTAACTGACACAGTTTTCATAGGCCTGGCAGCGATGTTAGGTGCAGGGGTTTTTGTAATTTTTGGCCCTGCTGCCCTCTTTGCCGGATCAGCACTGCCTTTTGCAATTCTGCTTGCAGCCTTGGTTGCTTATCTAAACGCTGGAAGCGTCGCTCAATTGGCGAAAGTAGTAAACAGGTCTGGTGGGGGATACCCGTATGCGCGAGTCTACATCTCAAAGAATTTCAGTTTCTTGGCGGGCAGCTCCTTCTTGGTTGGCAAGATCGGGTCTTCGGCGGCAATTGCATTGACTGTTGCCTCGTACCTTACGCCTAACAATCTTGTGGCAACAGCGATTGGATCTGTGGTTGTAATGACCGCAATCAACTTGGCGGGAATAAATAGAACTGCCTTCGGCTCGAAGGTTTTAGCGACCATCACCGTTTTGTTTCTGGTTACTTTGGTGGTAGCAGCAATTTCTTTGCCAGTTGCTGCCAGCGACCTAAGTAGCGGAACGCCAATCGGAGTTCTCTCAGCGGCAGCTCTCTTTTTCTTTGCCTTTGCCGGTTACGCCAGAGTTGCAACTCTTGGCGGTGAGGTTAGGCAGTCCGAGCGCAATGTTCCAAGAGCCATCTGGATATCGCTGGCCGCTGTGTTGGCAATCTACTTGACTCTGTCAGTTCTACTCAGTGACAAATTAGGTGCTGATCTGACTGGCACCGTAACTCCTTTGGCGGATCTTGCTGCTAAGACTTGGCTTGGTGGTGAATACATTTGGATTTTCGCATCACTTGCCGGGCTGGGCTCTTTGCTCGCTTTGTTGGCTGGCATGAGCAGGACGGCCGCTGAGATGGCCCTTGATCGGGAATTACCTGCAGCATTTGCCAGGAAACTGCCTAACGGAGCGCCTGTTCTGGCGGAGCTAGTAATCGCAGGTTTTTCGATTGCTTTAGTTGCATTTGGCGGCGTTCTTTTGAGCCTTGGAATATCTTCGTTCGCCGTACTTCTGTACTACGCGATTACAAATTTCGCGGCTTTTCGTCAGCCAACCACAGAAACCAAACGACCTAAAATCCTCAATCTTCTGGGCTTGGCACTTTGCCTGCTATTAGCCCTGAGCGTGCCTATCGACGGGCTGGTAGTTGGGGCCAGCATCCTGACCTTGCTGATGCTTATACGTTGGGGCTTGAGGGCACTGCGCTAAATCCGCTATTCTTTTGAAGTTCAGCGGCGAGGGGTACTCAAGGTATCCGTTATCGACGAGGTTTCCTCGCCCACTAATGCGAGGAAATAATGTCTGAGACAAAGATTCAAGCCGAAGTTAGATCATCGTTCGGCAAGGGCGCTGCCCGCAAACTACGAGCCGCTGGAAGAACTCCTGCCGTTATCTACGGCCACGGAAACGCCACTCGTCACATTCACGTGCCAGCTCACCAGGTTGCACTAGCACTTAGAACCAAGAACGCACTGCTTGAGCTAAACATCGCTGGCAAGGAAGAGCTAGTTCTCGTAAAGAGCGCTGCTAAGGATCCAGTTACCCAGGTCATCGAGCACATCGACCTAGTTGAGGTGCGCAAGGGTGAGAAGGTCCACGTCGAGGTGCCAGTTCACATTGTTGGTGAAGTTATCAGCGGAGCTGTTTTGGATCTCGAGCACAAGACTGTCAAGGTGGAAGCAGAAGCTACCCACATTCCACAGTTCATCGAGTTGGTAATTTCCAAGGACCACACAGTTGGCCACCACTACACCGTTGCGGACCTCAATGTTCCGCAGGGTGTAACCATGGACCTGCCTGCTACTGAACTAGTGGCATCTGTTGTTGAAACAAAGGCCGGTGTATCTGAAGAGACTCCTGCTGCTGAGCCAGCACAGCCTGTAGCAACCGCACAAAAGTCTGAAGAAACTGACAAGTAACAATTTGACGTGGCTCGTGCTCGGCCTTGGTAACCCAGGGCCGGAGCACGAAGCTAACCGTCACAACATCGGTCAAATTGTTGTTGATGAGCTTGCGCATCAGCTTGGCGCAAGCTTCAAATCACACAAAAGTGGATCTGTCGTGGCTGAGTATCGCTCGCCTGGCGGACCAAAAATAGTTTTAGCCAAAAGCACCGGTTACATGAACCTCTCCGGCAATCCAGCCATTCAACTTCTACAATTTTTCTCTCTTGAATCCGATCAGCTAATCGTCATCCACGATGAGCTGGATTTGCCATTCGGTGAGGTCAGAAGCAAGTTTGATGGTGGTCATGCTGGACACAACGGCCTAAGAGACATCAGTGAAAAGTGCGGCACTGAATATCACAGAATTCGCTTCGGAATTGGTCGGCCGATCAATGGTCAAGAGGTAGCTGACTTTGTCTTGAAAAACTTCAACTCTGAAGAGCGCTCAAAGCTAAAAGCGCTGGTAGACCAAGCAATTCAAAAAACCAAGAACATCATCGGTCTATAGCCCTAAACTCCTAGGGTGACCATCCGCTCACTGATTTCTGCGGCCGCGCAAGCGCGCTCGCTGCAGCCTACCCGTGAGCTAAAAACCTCTGAGCTGTTCGCGCCTTCCAAAACTCAAGCCATAGTCCTCGCCAGCATGCTTCGCGGTTCGGCTAAACCACTCATGGTTATTGCCGCAACAGGTCGTCAGGTTGAAGAGCTGGCTACCTCCCTATCAGAGCTTGTTGATGATCTTGAAGTAATTGACTTTCCGGCCTGGGAAACGCTTCCTCATGAGCGGCTTTCACCATCACCGGAGACCGTTGGCAAAAGAATCAGTGCACTCCATCGAATAGCCCAGCTGGAGAAAAAGAAATCAACCACACCGACTGTCATCCTGATGTCGATAAGGTCTGCTTTGCAGCCACTAATTTCAGGGATTTTGGATTACCAGCCACTGACACTAAAGCAGGGCCGTGAATATCTCTTACCTGAACTGACTCTGAAATTGATTGAATTTGCCTACGAGAGAGTCGATCTAGTTACCAAGCGTGGCGAGTTTTCAGTTCGAGGCGGCATCGTTGACATCTTTCCAACCACCGCTGATTTTGCGATTCGCTTGGAATTCTTCGGTGACCTAGTCGATGAGATTCGACAGTTTCATGTCGCTGACCAAAGGTCTTTCCAGTCAGCGATCGAAGACGTGACTATTTATCCCGCCCGCGAACTTCTAATCACCCCAGCTGTTGCAGCCAAGGCGCGAGAGATGGCGCACGAGTTTCCCAACTTGACTGAAATGCTCGAAAAGATAGCTAACGCAATACCCGTGGCTGGCATGGAATCTCTCGCCCCCGTCCTTGCACCGAAGCTTTTGCCAATTACGGAATACGTCAAGACTTCTGTCGCCGTTTTGCTCGAACCGGAAAAACTAGCCGCCAGGGCCGAGAGCCTGCTGAAGACAAATCAAGAATTCCTGCATGCCGCCTGGGATGTTGCACTATCTGGCGCTAAAGCCCCAATTGATTTATCAGAGGGTGGATACCTTGAACTATCAGAGCTGAAGTCACGCTTGCGAAGCGATCGTGAATTACTTGAAGTTTCATCACTAATAAGTGAAAACAGTCTTGATCTGGGACTCAAGGAGATTCCCACCTTTGCGCCAGGCGAAAGCATTGAATGGTTAGCTGACCAAGTATCGAATCAACAAGCAGTTGTTCTGCTGGCGCGCGGCCATGGAACGGCCGAGCGAATAATGGAAGTGGTCGCCTCGCAAAGTCTTCCCGGCACACTGACTGAAACGATTAGAGACCCTAAGCCTGCACAGATCACGGTGGCGGTTGGAAACCTCGCGCATGGTTTTGTGCTACCCGATGCAAAGCTCGTGGTTCTCACTGAGGAAGAATTCTTTGGCTTCGCTTCTAGTTATTTAGCTCCTAAGGAAAGAAAGATTGCTAGGCGTCGAGGAAGCCAAGTCGATCCGCTAGAACTAAAGGCGGGTGACTATGTTGTGCACGAAATTCATGGCGTTGGAAGATTCAAGGAGCTAGTACAGCGAACTAACCGCGCTCAGGCGAGAGAGTATTTACTCGTTGAATATGCGCCGCCAAAGCGGGGCTATCCGCCAGACACCCTATTTGTTCCAACGGATCAGCTGGACTTGCTATCTCGCTATGTCGGGGGCGAGGCACCGGTTCTTTCTAAGATGGGCGGCGCCGATTGGGCGAGAGCTAAGAGCAATGCACGCAAAGCGGTAAGAAAGATTGCGATTGATCTGGTCAAGCTATATGCCGCACGCGTTAAGTCGCAAGGTTTTGCGTTTTCAACAGATACGGAATGGCAAAGGGAACTGGAAGATGCCTTCCCGTACCAGGAGACTCCTGATCAGCTGACGACAATTGATGAAGTCAAGCGAGATATGGAAAAACCGATTCCAATGGATCGGCTACTGGCTGGTGATGTGGGTTATGGCAAGACAGAAGTTGCGCTGAGAGCTGCTTTCAAGGCCATTCAGGATCATAAACAGGTTGCAATGTTGGTACCAACCACCCTGTTGGTAAAGCAACACTTTGAAACCTTTCAAGCACGTTTCTCTGGTTTCCCTGTCAACATCGCCGCCCTTTCGCGTTTTCAGTCCGCCACTGAAACTAAGAAGGTTCTGGAGGGCCTGCGCACGGGTTCAATTGACTTGGTTATTGGAACTCATCGGCTTCTTTCTGAGTCCATTAGGTATCGCGATTTGGGCCTTTTGATTATTGATGAGGAACAGCGCTTTGGCGTTGAACATAAGGAAAAAATCAAAGACCTTCGTCAAAATGTCGATGTTCTTGCGATGAGCGCAACCCCGATCCCGCGAACCCTTGAGATGGCAGTGACTGGGATTCGAGAGATGTCGACCCTAGCAACTCCGCCCGAAGATCGGCACCCAATTCTGACTTATGTTGGTGCATATAACGATGCCACCGTTGCTGCTGCAATTCGAAGAGAATTGATTCGTGATGGCCAAGTTTTCTTCATCCACAATCGCGTCGCGACTATTGACTCAACAGCTGCCAATCTGGCCAAGTTAGTTCCCGAGGCAAGAATTGCTATCGCTCACGGGCAAATGCCAGAGCATCAGTTAGAACAGGTGGTGGTTGATTTTTGGGAAAAGAAGTTCGATGTCCTTGTTTCAACAACCATTATTGAGACAGGGATCGACATCCCGAATGCAAACACTTTGATAGTTGATAGGGCAGAGAATTTTGGCCTTAGTCAGCTCCATCAAATAAGAGGCCGGGTAGGTCGCTCAAGTGAGCGAGCTTACGCTTATTTCTTTTATGACCCCGTCAAGCCACTGGGGGAGACGGCGTTCGACAGGCTCTCCACAATCGCCACTCACAACGAACTTGGTAGTGGCATGCAGGTGGCAATGAAGGATCTTGAGATTAGAGGCGCGGGCAATCTATTAGGCGGGGAGCAGTCAGGTCACATTGCAGGTGTGGGATTTGATTTATATATGCGAATGATTTCGGAGGCGGTCAGCGAATTCCGCGGCGTGAAAATTGCAACACCCTCTGAGCTGAAACTTGAACTGCCAATCGATGCTCGAATTCCAACTGAATATGTTGATTCAGATCGCCTGCGATTGGAGGCCTATCACAAGCTGGCCGCAGCATCCGGCGCAACTGGCACCGAGCAGCAATTAGAAGAGATCAAGGCTGAGATTGAAGATCGATTCGGTCCCGCACCTGTCCCAGTTCTGAATCTGCTAGAGGTAGCTGCGCTGCGTCAGCAGGCTAATCGACAAGGTTTACTGGAAGTCAATCTCCTGGGCGCCCTGGCCCGAGTTCAACCGGTTGATCTCACCGAATCCGAGCTCGTTCAATTCAGTCATATTTATCCAAGTCTGAAATACCTCAAGAGTTCGCAATTAATGACTATTGCCATTCCAAAATCAGATGACTCTGAGACTATTCGGGACCAGGAAGTGATTAACTGGGTTAGAAACCTTCTTGGGAAGTTGCAGGAAATCGCCGATGGAAAAGCTAGCCAGTCTGATTCAAACCGCTCATCAACTTAGGGCGCCAGGTGGTTGCCCCTGGGACGCCGAGCAAACTCACGAGAGCCTTCTGCAGTATCTGCTTGAAGAAACCTATGAATTAATTGATGCGGTTGAATCAGGCAATCGTGATGAAGTTTTAGAGGAACTCGGTGATGTTCTTTACCAAGTAATTTTTCATTCAGATCTTGCTTCTAGTGGCACGTTAGGCGAACCATTCGATCTTGAAGATGTTGCGAGCCACATGGAGCACAAAATGCGCTCAAGACATCCTCACGTTTTTGGAACCGAGGAGGAGCTGGCGATGTTTGCAGCTCAAACCGGTGATGAAGTGATGCAGAACTGGGACGCCCACAAGAAAAAAGAGAAGCCCGGCCGAACCTCAGTTATGGACGGGGTACCAAAGCAACTCCCAGCTCTTGCAAGAGCCAATAAGGTGATTGGAAAGGCGGAGAAAGCCGGAATCCTAAGCCCGCTAACTCAACCTGCGGTTCCAATGACAAACGAAGAAGATCTTGGTCGTTTATTGCTAGCCGTAGTGGCAAGCGCCCGCTCGCTCAAACTTGATCCAGAAAGAGCCTTGCGCGAGGCGACCAGAGCTCTTGAACAAGAAGTTCGTGAACGAGAGATTTCGGATGCTAGCGACGCCGGCGTAATCGGCCGATTGAATCTGGATTAGCGGAACAGCTTCTCAAAGTCTCTAAAGCCCGCATCTAAGACTTCTGAGGGGGTTCGTGGGTCATTGTTCTCAGCCCACCAAACCAAGACCGCCATCGAAACTGAAATTAGGGCTGACGCAATAATTCTTGAGCGCAGCGGATCCTTACTCACTTTCTGAGCTGCTGTCTCAATCAGCAGTCGAGCCTCCTCCATTTGACCGTGGCCCCAACCATAAATCTCAGGGGAGCTGGCAATCAGTTTTAGTCGTAGTCGAACAGTCTCTAGGGAGGAGTCCAAGACGTGCATGGCCTGCACCCAGGAAGTATGCAGCAATTTCACGACATCGGTTTCTGGATTCTCTTTTATGCGGCGCTCTAGTTCCAAATTGAATTCATGCATGCCGCCCCAAACCACTGCAGCTTTGGAGGGGTAGATGCGAAAGAGATTTGATCTTGAGATTTTCGCAGCCTCTGCGACATCATCCATGGTCACTTTGTCAATCCCGCGCTGGCTAAATAATCTAAGCGCGGTTAGGCCAACTGCAGCGGGGTCCGTAGTGACAGGTCGCCCTCGCTTCGGCTTTTCTTGGCCGGTCATGCTGGCAAGATTAGCAACGCCGAACAGCAAACTAAACCCCAAATTAATGCTTTTGTATTCGTCGGAATGTCCGCCTTGATAAACCAAGGTAATGGTGGGGTCTGTGCCAAACTGGACGCGTGTCAGTAAACCCTCCTCGCGGTATGCGCGATCTCCTTCCACTAGAGAAGACCAAGCGCGAGCAAGTTTTGACTACCATCCGTGGCGTCTATCAAAGTCGGGGGTTTCAGGAAATTGAAACACCAGCACTTGAAGACATCTCTCGTCTGACTGCGGGTCAGGGGGGAGAAAACGAAAAGCTCGTATTTCAGGTTCTGAAGCGTGGCGAAGAGCTGGAGCGCGCTCTTTCTGATGGATCGGAACTTTCAGATTTAGGTTTGCGCTTTGACTTGACGGTTCCCCTTACGAGATTTTTTGCTTCGAATCACGCAAAGCTTCCTAGGGTACTTAAAGCAATCCAAATTGGTCCTGTTTGGAGAGCCGAGCGACCACAGAAAGGTCGCTATCGTCAATTTCTGCAGTGTGACATTGATATTTTGGGCGAGGCCAGTGAACTCTCAGAACTTGAGTTGATCTCGGCTTCACTTGCTGCTCTTGACGCAATTGGTATTAGGAATGCAACAATTCGAGTGAACGATCGCCGAGTGTTAGCTGCCGACTTATTGAAACTGGGCATTCAGGATCAAGATAAGGCAATGATTGCCATCGACAAATTGGACAAGATTGGAATTGATGGCGTCCAAGAAGAAATTGCTCAGGGATACGATAAGGAGACGGCAAAGAAGCTTGCAAGCTGGCTGGAAAATGCCAAATCAGCTGA
>JACCDK010841825.1_pt1 | contig 20934 bp, 19 predicted proteins | sample 7445871 | NCBI WGS metagenome assembly JACCDK01 (sample SAMN15323436, study PRJNA562643) | freshwater metagenome | isolation source: river surface water | place: USA:Blue River Watershed | collected 2017-08-15
CTGAACGGAACAAAAACCGAGCCATCGGTATAGCCGGCACGCCAAGCCAGTTCGGTTTTGAGATAGGCATCTTGCCGCCTGGTAACCAACCAAGCGATCAGGAGCCAAGCAAGTCCGAGAATCGAACTCAGCGCAGCAAAGCCGAAGTCGATCCAAGAGATTTTCTTTTGGGCAAAGTATCTGTACACCAACATGCCAGCAAAGAACAACGCGAATGCAATCAGACCAGGACGCGTCAAAGATAAGAACAACAAAGATGCCGTCAACCAAATCCAGCGTTTAGTCAGATAGCAATACAACGCCGCCGAAAACAAAAACAAGCTGAGCGATTCTGCATAACCAACCTGCAGAATAGGTGACGCCATCGAAATCGAAACCAACGTTGTTGACCAAAGTGAAACAGATTGAGTCTGACTAAGTCGAATGACTTTATAGACCATCAAAATGAAGAAGAAGCCGATGATGGTCGCAACAATTGGCGCTAGGAATTTCCATTCGACAAACGTGATTGAACTTAGTCCGCGAATCAAAAACGGAAACGCCGGATAAAACGCCCAGTTGTTTTGCTGCACACTGCCATCGAGATTTTGTGGCAACACACTCGGGTACCCACCTGAGTAAATCCGCTCGTACCACTCGGCATCCCAGATGTTGAGAAAGTCAAAGTAGCCGGGCTGAGCCTTGGTCCAGTAGTTGTCCTCTTGAATTGCCGCCATTGCCAAAAAGAACAGGAAGGAAACAAAACGGGAGGCGGCATAAATCCCGAGAACCGGAAGCCACCAGATTCCTTTTAGGCGGTCAACCATGTGCGAAGTGCGCTCTCGCATGCGTAGATCTGCCCCACTGGCACGGCTTCGTCATCGGCATGCGCCTTGTTTGGGTCGCCAGGGCCAAAGTTCACCGCCGGCACACCCATCGCGCTGAAGCGAGCAACATCGGTCCAGCCATACTTAGGCTTTGGCTCGGAGCCAACCGCCGCAACGAAGGCCTGCGCCTCAGCTCGATCCAAACCAGGACGAGCGCCTTCTGCTGAGTCAGTAATCGAAACCTCAAGCCCAGCAAACACCTCTCGAAGGTGAGCCTCGGCGTCGGCCGCCGATTTGCTCGGAGCAAATCGATAGTTCACGGTAACCACTGCGTCATCCGGAATTACGTTGGTGGCAATGCCGCCCCTAATCAAAACTGCGTTTAGCGATTCGCGATAGACCAACCCCTCAACTTCAACTTCCTGAGTCGAGTATTCGTTTAGTCGGTTCAAAATCTCGGCAGCCTTGTGAATCGCGTTCTCACCCATCCACGCTCTCGCTGAATGAGCCTTTTTGCCAGAGGTTGAAACCTCGGCACGCATGGTGCCATTGCAGCCACCCTCAACCATTGCGTTGGTCGGCTCGCACAAAACCGCAAACGAAGCGTCAAGCAATTCCGGATGATTGCGCGAAAGTCGTCCTAAACCGTTTTTGGTAGCTTCGACTTCTTCGTGATCGTAGAAAACCCAGGTGATGTCGGTGTTTGCCGAAGCCACGGTCGCCGCCAACTTGAGCTGAACCGCAACACCGGCCTTCATATCCACGGTCCCGCGACCGTAAAGCACTTGCTCTCGCTCCATCGGCAAAAGTTTCACAGGCAAATTGCCTGCTACTGGAACAGTGTCGATGTGACCAGCGATCACAACGCGAGTGGCGTGACCAAAATTCGTGCGAGCAACGATGGCATCGCCATCACGCAAAATAGTTAGGTGAGAGTACTTGGCGAGTGAACGCTCAATGGCATCGGCCAGCGCCTTTTCGTTTCCGGAAACCGACTCGATGTCGCAAATTGCGCGAGTGAGTTCAACAACATCACCCTCGAGATTCAATTCCACGCCAGACATACAGCAAGCCTAACTTGTAGGCTTATGGCTGTGACTGAAGCGACTTTTCTTGATTCCAACGCCTGGGGCCACGGCCTAGCTACCGTTGCCGCCGACGGCACCATCCTCGATGTTTGGTACCCGAAGCCTGAACTCGGCGCCGCTCCTAAGTCAGATGCACTCTGGGTAGTACCAAAGGAACTCGACGCCCTCGTTGGCGAAGACGCCCGTCGCCGAGTGAGCATCCAGTGGGTTCGCACCGAAGTCGACCTCACTCAGCCGGTAACTAACACCGCCGATGCCTACCTTCGCCTTCACCTACTGAGTCACCTACTGGTCAAGCCAAACACCATCAACCTCGACCAGCTCATCCCTAATCTTCCAATCGTTGGCTTTACCAACGTTGGCCCAATCGCACTCGACGAGCTCGAAGAACTTCGCGGCAGCCTGCAAAAGCAGGGCATCAGCGTTCACAGCATCGACAAGTTCCCAAGACTCGTCGACTACGTAACCCCACGCAAGGTTCGCATCGCAGATGCCAACCGCGTTCGCCTCGGCGCCTACCTATCCCCTGGCACCACGATCATGCACGAGGGCTTCGTCAACTTCAACGCCGGCACACTCGGCAACTCAATGGTTGAGGGTCGCATCTCACAGGGCGTGATCGTCGGCGACGGCAGCGACATCGGTGGTGGCGCATCAATCATGGGAACACTCTCTGGCGGAGGTCGCGAAAAAGTTGTCATTGGGCAGCGCGCACTTCTCGGCGCAAACTCAGGTGTTGGAATTTCTATCGGCGACGACTCCGTTGTTGAAGCAGGACTCTACGTAACTGCAGGCACCAAAGTCACCATCATCGATGGCGACGGCGAACGCTCAGCAAAAGCCGGAGAACTATCTGGCATTGCCAATCTACTGTTCCGTCGTAACTCAGTAACCGGCCGAGTAGAAGTGCTTCCTCGCACCGGAGAAGGCATCAAGCTAAACAGCCAGCTTCACGCCTAAGCGACTAATCTCTGACACTGTCCCAGCCGCCTTCATCGAGAGGGGCTCCGTCTAGGGTCACTCGGTATGCGCCTTTGGCAACAACTTCACCAATTGGCTTGAAAGCTCGCGGCAGTTTTGCATCTTTAGGAAATGTAGCGAGCAGGCCGTGGTCTTCCCCGCCATCGATAACCCAGTTAAATGCGTTTGCCGAAATCGCCATGGCTGGTTCTTCGAGAATTGCCTCGTAGCCCTGTAATTCTTTTCGATGCAGTGCAAGAGTTACGCCGCTTGCTTTTGCGATTCGATCAGCGTCACGTGAAAGTCCGTCTGAGATATCGAGCATCGAGGTTGCGCCGGCAATTGCTGCTTCGATGCCGGCAGAGATTGGTGGTTGTGGTCGAAGTTGGAAGTTGACTACTTCGTCATATGCAGAAATTGCATCTTTGTTGCCCGATTGCAAAAGTGACAATCCGGCTGCTGCGCGACCAACTGTCCCAGCAATTGCGATGATGTCTCCAACTTTTGCACCGGAGCGAAGCACTGGCTCGCGACCTTCTAGATCACCGTGAGCGGTGACTGCGATAACGGTGGTGTCGGCAACTGTAAGGTCGCCACCAACAACTGCGGCTTCAGGAGCGAGTGCTATGCAACCATCGCGAAGACCATCCGCGAATGATTCGAGCCATTCGATTGCGGTGTTTGGCCGGCAAATGAGTGCGACCACGAGTGAGGTTGGCTTTGCTCCCATGGCGGCAACATCAGCAACGTTGCTGGCGATTGCCTTCCAGCCGAGGTCGTATGCGCTTGACCAATCGAGCTTGAAGTCGTGGCCTTCGACCATGGTGTCGGTGGTCACGGTGAAACGTGAATCTGGAGCGGCAACTACCGCACTGTCATCACCCGGCCCGACGATTGCCGAGGTGGCTAGGTTGAGGCGAGCGATGGTTCGTCGCAGGCTCTCGTTTTCGCCCAATTCGGCAATGGTAGACACCAGTCAAAGGTAACCTGTTCTAGATGAAAATTTTGCTTGCCACCGCACTCACCCTCAGCTCACTAGCCCTAACCGGCTGTGCTCCGGCGGCTCCGGTACTGCCAACCGTTTCTTTGAACGCAGCCGAGGATGCCAACAACCCGGCCTGTGCCGAGGTGGGCGTTCGTCTACCTGAAACCGTTGGTGAGCTGGCAAAGCGACAGACCGATTCTCAGTCGACCGCGGCCTGGGGCGACCCAACCTCGGTGATCTACCGCTGTGGCATGCCTGAGGTAACCGTGAGCGATTTGGTTTGCGTAACTTCAGAGGACATCGACTGGTTGATCGACGACAGCAAGCGACCAACCTATCGCTTCGTAACCTTTGGTCGAAAGCCAGCTATCGAAGTAGTAGTGGACTCAAAAGCGATTTCAGGTGTTTCTGCACTCGATTCATTTGCCAGTGCAATCAGCAAAATTCCTGCAACTAAGCGCTGCCGCTAACCTCGCTCGAGTCCGAGCTGAATGAGCTCGTCAATCAAATCTTTGTATTCAATTCCGCTTGCCTGCCAAAGTGATGGAAACATCGACAGCGGTGTGAAGCCGGGCATGGTGTTGATTTCGTTAATCAAGAATCCGTTTTTGGTGAGAAAGAAATCTGCTCGGGCTAATCCTTCGCAACCTAGTGCGTTAAAAGCCTCGCCGGCAAGTTTCTGCATTTCTTGTAATTCGTCTGCTGAGATGTCTGCCGGAATCACAAGTTGCACCGAATCTTCGTCTTGGTACTTGGCATCGAAGTCGTAGAAGTCTCTGCCGGTGACGATGATTTCGCCTGCCACTGAAACGCGTGGTGTGTTTGAGTTTGGATCTTGCAGCACTGCAACTTCAACTTCGCGGCCATCGATGCCGTGTTCAACCACGATCTTGTCGTCTTCTTCGAACGCCATTGCCACGGCATCGCCAAAAGTAGACATGTCTTTGACTTTGCTAACACCCTTTGACGAACCGGCACGAGCCGGCTTGACGAACAGTGGAAGTCCACCGAGACCGCGAACGTGTTCGAGGGCGGTTTCAGGATCGCGTTCCCAATCGGCTAGCTTGATCACTACGTGAGGGGTGGCTGGCACTCCGGCAGCGAGGAAGCAGTCTTTGGAGAGCTCTTTGTCCATGCCGCGTTCAGAGGCGAGCACGCCGTTGCCCACGTATGGCACGCCTACTGCCTCTAGTTCACGCTGAACCTGGCCGTCTTCGCCGTACGGGCCGTGGAGCACCGGGAAGACCACATCGATCTTGCCTAGCGAAGTGCCATCCAGCATTAACTCCTGATTGGCACCGAATTTTACGTGCTTGCCGTTGTCGGCAACAAAGGCGAGATTACCTTTTTTGAGTGACCACTTAGCAGCATTGTCCTCGGCAAGAGTCCAGACTCCGGTTTTTGTAATTCCAATTGGAATCACGTTGTATTTTTCGCGATCGATTGCGCCGAGCACTCCGGCCGCAGTGGCACAAGAAATTTCGTGCTCCGAAGATGGTCCACCAAACAGTAAGGCGACGTTTAGTTTCGTCATTGTTCCTTACTATTCCTTTACAGGACCGTCGGTTTCGTGAGTTAGGTGTGGAGCGATGTCACGAGGATCCATGCGGCCCTCGAGCACAGCGTTCACCTGCTCAACGATTGGCATTGCAATGTTCTTCTCCGCGGCAAGAGCAAGAATTGGCTTAACCGAGGCCAGGCCTTCTGCTGTTTGTGACATGCGCTTGATTACTTCACGAATTGAATAGCCGCGTCCTAGCATCTCACCGGCCTTGTGGTTACGAGATAGTGGAGACTCTGAAGTTGCAATGAGGTCGCCGAGTCCGGCGAGACCAATCATGGTGTTTGGTTGTGCTCCATAGGCAACTGCGAATCGCGAAATTTCTGCAAGACCACGAGTCATGATTGATGCCTTGGTGTTTTCGCCGTAGCCAACTCCGTTGACGATACCGATTGCCACCGCGATGAGGTTCTTCAGGATGCCGCCGAACTCGGTGCCGACAACGTCGTTGTTAGTAAAAGTTGTGCAGTAGTCGTTGCTGCTAACTTCGGCAACGCGAATTGCGGTGTCGCGATTGCTCGATGCGGCTACCGATGCTGCCGGCTGCTGTGCTGCGATTTCGGTGGCGAGGTTTGGGCCAGAGACCACTGCGATCTGACTGGTTGGGAATCCGGTAGTCTCTGCGATTACTTCGCTCATACGCAAACCGGTGTCACGCTCGACGCCCTTCATCAGGCTCACCAGGATGGCGTCCTTTGGCAGGTGCGCTCCCCACTCGGTTAGGTTGCCGCGGAGCGACTGTGAAGGTACGGCTAGAAAGACCAGTTCGGCACCGGCTAGTGCCTCGGCCACATTGCTGGTGGCGCGTAGGTTGTGCGGCAGGTTGATGCCTGGAAGGTAGTCACCGTTGCGGTGGGTGTCGTTGATCTCTTCGGTGATGTCCTCGCGACGAGCCCAGAGTGTGATCTCGTTTCCCGCATCAGCTAAAACTTTGGCGAAAGTAGTTCCCCAGCTACCGGCTCCGATTACCGCAATCTTGGTCACTTCTTCGCTCCCTTTGTTGGTTTCTTGAAATTCCCGTGTGCTGCCTGACCGGCTTCAGCTGAGTCCCAGCGCTTTGCCGGAGCTTTTTCTCCGCGAAGTTTTTCGACGAGACCGGTGATGGTCGACATCACCAATTCGGTTGCTTCCTGAGTTTCGGCAGGAGTCAACTGCTTCTTACGATACTTGGCTAAGTCGATTTCGCCACCGACCAAAATACGAACGGCCTTGCGCGGATTCGGACGGAACTTTGCTCCGTAGGTTGGCAGAATTTCTTCGCTACCCCAGTGCGCGATTGCGTAAACCGGAACGTTAGTTTCGAGCGCAAGGCGTACTGCTCCGGTGCGTCCGCGCATCGGCCACAGTTCTGGATCACGAGTAAGTGTGCCCTCGGGAAAAATAGCGATGCAGTGGCCAGCGGCAAGATACTGATTTGCTGCGCGCAGGGGTCCGTCATTGCGGTGAGTGCTGCGGTAAACCGGAATCTGTCCGGCTGCGGTTAAGACCTTGCCGATAACCGGAATGCGAAACAAACTTTCCTTTGCGAGAAAGTGTGGGCCGCGATCTAAGTAGCGATAGATAAAATAGGCAACCGCAAGGGCATCCACATTGGTCACGTGATTCGAAACCAAAATGTATGAACCTTTTTTTGGAAGCTTTTCGACGCCCTCCACTTTTAGGTGAAACATCGAGCGAACCAGCGGAATTAAAATCGAAGCTGCTCCACGAACGCTTAGTGACTTTTCGACTGCCTTTACTTTCGGCATCGGGAGTTGCTTCTTAGGCTTCGACATACCTGAAAGTTATTCCGAGTAGGTGAAGTCGGCGCCGAGGTCGGTTAGCTTTTGCAAGAAGTGCTCATAGCCGCGAGAGATCAGCTGCACGTTGGTAACGTTCGAGACACCCTCGGCAGCCAAGGCAGCAACCATGTGACTGAAGCCGCCGCGAAGGTCTGGCACGCGGACATCCGCGCCCTTCAGTGCTGTAGGGCCACTAATTACGGCGCTGTGGTTGAAGTTACGCTGACCGAAGCGGCAAGGGCTGCCACCAAGGCACTCGCGGTAAATCTGGATGCTGGCGCCCATCTCAACCAGTGCATCGGTGAATCCGAAGCGCTGCTCGTATACGGTCTCGTGCACAATCGAAAGACCCTTAGCCTGAGTTAGTGCCACCACGAGTGGCTGCTGCCAGTCGGTCATGAAGCCAGGGTGAACATCGGTTTCGATTACTACCGGGTGAAGATCTCCACCCGGGTGATAGAAGCGAATGCCGTCGTCTTCGATTTCAAACGCGCCACCGACTTTGCGGAACACGTTTAGGAAAGTTGTCATTTCTTGCTGACGCGCTCCACCAACAAAAATGTCGCCATTGGTCGCTAGTGCAGCCGCAGCCCATGAAGCCGCTTCGTTGCGATCGAAAAGAGCGCGGTGTGAGTAACCACCAAGACGCTTCACGCCTTCGATGCGAATCACGCGATCGGTGTCAACTGAAATGATTGCACCCATCTTTTGCAAGATTGCAATCAGGTCCATGATCTCTGGTTCGATAGCCGCACCAGAAAGTTCGGTTACGCCCTCAGCGCGAGTTGCAGTGAGCAGGACCTGCTCGGTTGCTCCAACCGATGGGTAAGGTAGCGAAATCTTTGCGCCTTTCAAACCCTTAGGCGCAGAAAGACGAGTTCCGTTTTCGAGCTCTTCGATAACCGCACCAAAGTTACGCAGCACTTCGAAGTGGAAGTCGATTGGGCGATCGCCGATGTGGCATCCGCCGAGACCAGGAATGAATGCCTCGCCTAGTTGGTGTAGCAGCGGGCCACAGAAAAGAATTGGAATTCGTGATGAACCAGCGTGGGCATCGATGTCGATCATGCGAGCCGACTTCACATTGGTTGGGTCGAGGTGCATTACGCCGTCTTCGCTGTGCGAAATTTGCACACCGTGCAGCTGAAGCAAACGCGAAACGATTTCAACGTCACTGATGAACGGAACGTCCTTGAGCACGCTCGGACCATCGCCAAGCAGCGCAGCAACCATGGCCTTGGTGACCAGGTTTTTAGCACCCTTGAGGTCGACGCGACCTGTTAGCGGCTTGCCGCCACGAACGGTGATTTGGCTCAACGGTTAGCTCCTAGCCGGTAGGGTCTTTGGACGCCAAGCCTCGCGCTTAGCCTCGAAGTCGGTGATCGCCTGCTCGTCGCGAAGAGTCAGACCGATGTCGTCCAAGCCTTCCATCAAGCGCCAGCGGGTGTAGTCGTCGATGTCGAATGACACCACGAGGTCGCCAACCGAAACTGTTTTGGCTTCAAGATTTACAGTTGCCTCAACACCAGGGTTCGCTTCGATTGCGGTCCACAACTTTTCGGTGTCTTCGTCGCTGATGATTCCGGTGACAAGACCCTGCTTTCCAGAGTTACCTCGGAAGATGTCGGCAAACTTGCTCGAGAACACAGCCTTGAATCCGTAATCACGAAGTGCCCACACAGCGTGCTCACGAGATGAACCGGTACCGAAGTCTGGGCCAGCGATTAGTACCTGACCGTTTTTGTATGGCTCTTGATTCAAAACGAAATCTTTGTCGCCGCGCCAAGATGCAAACAGTGCGTCGTCGAATCCGGTCTTGGTGATGCGCTTTAGATAAACCGCAGGGATGATCTGGTCGGTGTCAACGTTGCTGCGACGAAGTGGAACAGCAACTCCGGTTTCAACTAAAAACTTTTCCATGATTAACCCACCAAGTCTGCTGGAGATGAAAGTGTTCCGCGAATCGCGGTGGCAGCTGCAACCAAAGGTGAAACCAAGTGAGTGCGAGCACCCTTACCTTGGCGACCCTCAAAGTTACGGTTTGAAGTTGATGCAGCGCGTTCACCTGGCGCCAGCTGATCCGGGTTCATACCCAAACACATCGAACATCCGGCAAAGCGCCACTCTGCACCGAAGTCTTTGAATACCTGGTCGAGTCCCTCTTGCTCAGCCTGAGCGCGAACCTTTGCAGAACCAGGCACCACCATCATGCGAAGCCCATCGGCCTTCTGCTTGCCCTTGATTACCTCAGCTGCAGCGCGAAGGTCTTCGATACGTGAGTTGGTGCAAGAGCCAAGGAACACGGTGTCAACCTTGATGTCCTTCATCTTGGTACCAGCCTTGAGGTCCATGTATTCAAGGGCACGCTCGGCAGCGGCACGCTCATTCGGGTCGCTGATATCTGACGGTGTCGGTACTTCACCAAGCAGGCTGACACCCTGACCAGGGTTGGTTCCCCAGGTGACAAACGGATCCAAAGTGTTGGCATCCAAGAAAACTTCTGCGTCAAACTTTGCGCCGTCGTCGGTTGGAAGTGTCTTCCAGAATTCGACAGCGGCATCCCAGTCGGCGCCCTGTGGTGCGTGCGGGCGACCCTTGAGGTACTCAAAAGTAATTTCGTCCGGCGCAACCATTCCGGCACGAGCACCAGCTTCGATCGACATGTTGCAAATTGTCATTCGTGCTTCCATCGAAAGCGAACGAATTGCAGAACCGCGATACTCGAGCACGTAACCCTGACCGCCTCCGGTTCCGATTTTTGCAATCACGGCAAGAATGATGTCCTTCGCGGTCACACCCGGACGAAGAGTTCCTTCAACGTTGATTGCCATGGTCTTGAACGGCTTCAGCGGAAGTGTCTGAGTTGCGAGCACGTGCTCAACCTCGGAAGTTCCGATACCCATCGCGAGCGCGCCGAATGCTCCGTGAGTAGAAGTGTGTGAGTCACCACAAACCACGGTGATGCCCGGCATGGTTAGACCAAGCTGAGGACCAACCACGTGCACGATTCCCTGATCGATGTCGCCGAGTGAGTGAATACGAATGCCAAATTCTTCTGCGTTCTTGCGCAACGCCATAATCTGAGTGCGGCTGACCAAGTCGGCAATCGGCTGGTCGATGTCCCAGGTTGGAGTGTTGTGGTCTTCGGTGGCGATCGTGAGATCCGGACGACGAACTGGACGTCCAGCCATGCGCAATCCGTCGAAGGCTTGAGGGCTGGTTACCTCGTGAACGAGGTGGAGGTCAATGTAAAGCAGGTCGGGTGCGCCATCTTTGCCCTTCGCGACCAAGTGGTCGTTCCATACCTTTTCGGCAAGGGTTAGTGCGGCCATTAATTCACCTCGTAAATGCTTGAACCCCAAGTTTAACCGAGATATCGGCTTAGGCTAGGTCTGATGAGCGACCAAAACCTGCCCAAACTTCAACGACGAACCGTTCGGGTACTGACCGCAGGCCAGATTCTGAGCGGCTTCTCCCTAGGTTCGACCCTGTCCATCGGCTCCCTGCTGGCCGAAGACCTCAGCGGCTCGACCGCCTGGGCCGGAGCGGCAGCCACCTTCTCTACACTTGGCGCCGCCACCTGGGCCATTCCTCTAGCCCGAGTGGCATACAGCCGAGGGCGCCGTTTTAGCCTCGGACTGGGTGCCCTGATTGCCATCAGCGGAGCTGCCCTAATCATCACCGCAACCGCCATCCAACTCTTCCCGCTGCTGCTACTGGCACTGTTCCTACTGGGCGCGGCCTCGGCCACCGGATTGCAGGCACGCTTCGCCGCAACCGACCTTCCTGCCCAAAAGTCGCAGAGCCGTGACCTCTCGCTCGTGGTCTGGGCTACCACCATCGGAGCCGTTGTCGGCCCAAATCTTTTCGGTCCCGGTGAAATCCTTGGCAACGCAATTGGCCTGCCACACATGACCGGACCGTTCGTCGTCACGATGGTCGCTCAACTTTCGGCAGCACTGGTTTTCTGGTTCGGACTAAATCCCGATCCGCTGCTAACCGCAAAATCTCTCGGCGATGCAAAAGCGCAAAAACCAAAACTTTCGTTCGCAACTGCGATTGCCACGATGAAGCAATATCCAAAAGCTGCCTACGCGGTGATTTCGATTTCACTTTCACACATGGTGATGGTTGCCGTGATGTCGATGACACCTGCGCACCTAGAGATGGAAGGTGCCACGCTTGTGGTCGTCGGCTTCACCATCAGTGTGCACATCGCCGGCATGTATGCATTCAGTCCGATCTTCGGAATATTGGCAGACAAGATTGGCAAAATTCAAACCGTCGCACTCGGTCAAGTAATTTACATCGCGGCCTTAGCGTTTGCCGGTTTCGGAATGCATGATCACAATTCGGTTTTACTCGGGCTGTTTTTACTCGGGCTCGGTTGGAGTGCGGCAACGGTTTCCGGCTCGGCACTGCTTTCTGCCTCACTCCCTGCCGAACAGAAAACTAACGTTCAAGGTTTGAGCGATGCACTGATGAACCTCAGTGGAGCATTCGGTGGAGCGATTTCCGGTTCTATCATGGCAGCCCTGATGTTTGTCGGCCTCAATATGTCAGCCCTTATTCCAGTCGCACTGATTCTGCTGTTAAGCGGAATCGCCCTGCTGAAAAAACAACAGGGCGATTCGCGAAGCTAAAACTTCTATGCCTCTTGGCGCTCCACCGACTTGCGGCCGAGCAGGTACTGACCAACAAAGCCAATTACCAGCGCAAGGAACACACCGATGTTCGACCAGTACCAGGCCGAGTTGTCGCCGGTCATGCCGAGAGCGGCGTATAGGTAGCCCTCCCAGGTGGTGAAAGCCAGGCTGGTGTCTGGGCTGGCGATGAAGCCGTAACCCACGACGCTGGCCACAATCATGGTGCCCACCGCAACCGGATTCACGCTTCCGTAGCGACCCTTAGCTGTGTAAAGCGCGGCCTCGTCGTAGCTCTTCTTGCGCAGTGCGAGGTCGGCGATGAAAATACCCGCCCAAGCCGCCATCGGAACTCCGAGGATGTAAAGACCTGCCTGGAATGGCCAGAAGAAGTCTCCGGCAATCCACACGAAGTAGATGGTTCCGATCAACATCAAGATGCCATCGATTCCAGCTGCCTGGTAACGCTTCAACTTCAAACCGAGAGTCAGCAGGTTCAAACCTGATGAGTAGATGTCGAGAATTGCGCCACCCATGAATCCGAGCAGAACCAAAACAATAAATGGAATTAGGAACCAGGTTGGTAGCACTGCGGTCAGTGCGCCGATTGGATCGCCACCGATGTTCTCAGCGATGTCCTTGTTTGAAAGTGCAAGCATGAATCCGTAGATCACCAAAATCGCTGGAGCAATTGCAGCTCCGAATGTGGTCCAACCAAAGATGCCCTTGCTCGATGCGGTGCGAGGTAGGTAGCGAGAATAATCTGCTCCGCCGTTAACCCAGCCGAGACCGAACGAAGTCATCGCAAAAATAATTCCGGTAACAAGTGCTTCGGCGCCGCCGGCAGGTGCTGCAGCAATTGCGGACCAATCAATTGCGCCAGCGGATAGCGCGATGAAAACTGCGGTCAAAACGATAGATGCAAGTGTGATCCACTTCTGAATGCGCATGATGAATTTGAAACCAAACACACCTGAGACAACCACGATTCCGGCAATCACGATGAATGCGCCGATCTTTACGCCGTCGCCGGTGCCCCAACCAAGACGCTCAAACACAGTCGAAGTGGCAAGCACACCGAGTGAAACCAAAACGATTTCCCAACCGACGAGAAGTAGGTAAGAAACCAAAGTTGGCAGTGCGTTTCCGTTCACGCCAAAAGTGGCTCGCGACAAAACCAAAGTCGGGGCAGAGCCGCGCTTACCAGCTAGAGCGATAAGCCCAACCAGTGCGAATGAGAATACGATGCCAACCAGACCGGCGAGGATTGCCTCGCCGAATGAAAGCCCAAAGCCCAGAATCCAGGCGGCCATCGAGATTCCGAAGATCGAGACGTTTGATGCTGCCCAAGGCCAGAACTGCCCGCTCGGCTTGCCGTGACGCTCAGACTCTGGAATTACGTTGAGTCCGTGCTGTTCTACTTCGAGGTTGTTAGCCACCGCTGCTCCTTTAGGTTCTCCCAGCCCACGCTGGACATGCCCTTAAAGGTTACCGAGTACCTCGGCGGTAGGCCCGCAGGCTCCGCCCTTCTGAGTCACGGAATAAGCAGCGGCTTTGTTCGCTCGAGCGATGGCATCGTGCCATTCCATACCCGCAGCCAAGGATGCAATCAGTGCGCCAGTGTGCACATCGCCGGCCCCAGTGGTGTCGAGCGGGTTTTCCACCGCATAGGTTGGCACCGCGGCAATCGGGTTGGCATTCTCAAACAACACGGTGTCGCGCACTCCGTTGCGCTGAAGGAACAAAGCTTCTTCTCCGGCGCGAGGCGAGAGAACTTCGTATTCCATCTCGTTCAGAGTGATGACATACGCTTTGTGACGCAACGCCTCGATCACGTCCATGTCGATTGCCGAAACCATGGTTGACGGATCAAAGAAAATATCTGCGATGTCGGCATGGTCACTCAAGATCCACTGCTTCACCGCTTCGCGACTGCTGGCATACGAGAGGTCGTAACCCGAAATGTAAACCGCATCGGTCGGAAGAATTTCCACATTCATTAGTTGGTCAACTGTGACCATCGCCTCGGCTGCCGCGTAGGTGACGAAACTGCGTTCGCCATCCGGCTCAACCATCGTGAAGCAATACCCGGTGTCGATATCGTCTAAACGGCGTCCAACAAAATCGATGTCATCCTTGCGCATCGAGTCGAGCACCATGCTTCCGTAAACCCCGGTGCCAACCGTTCCCGCGTGTACCGTCTTCAAACCCAAACGTGACGCAGCAGACTCAACGTTGTATGCGCCACCGGTCATCACAAGTGATTCTTTGACTAGCGAATCCAAACCGCGTGCAGGCAGGTGATCGACATAGTTCACAATGTCGACAATCGTGCTGCCGAAAGAAATCAGGCGTTGGTATCTAGAAGTCATCTGCATAATTCTGTCGCAGGTCAAACAGTCCAGCCGCCATAGAAGAAAAATCCAGCCCATTCTGCTGGGTCACAAAGTAGGCGGCCTCAACCTCATCCTGCCCCCAGTGCCCGCTACTGGCCACGAGTGCACTGGCAATCGCGGCAATTGTGTCGCTGTCACCACCGAGCGCAGCCCCGAGCTGAGCCGCATTGATCGGACGCCCCTCGGCCAAGCTGGCCACGGCGAGCGCGGCCACGACCGATTCACGTGATTCCAAAGAGGTACCGATGTTGTTATCGATGAACTCGAGCGCCGCCATCTTGCCGCCCAGTGCCGCGACGTGTTCAACCTCAAACAAAATGTTTTCCGGCAGACCGCTGAAGATGTTTTCGTTTGGCGATGCACCCCAGCGTTCGGTTAGCACCTCGGATGCAATAAAACCAACCTCGAGGGATTCGCCCCAAGAAAGTCCATCGATGCCGGCAGAAATAATCGACGCCACAATCACCGCAGCCAAGTTTGCCTCTAGTGAATTGTGCGAAAGTCGATTGATCTCAAGCGTCTGATCAACCAGAGCATTTGCTCCCTTGGCCGGAAGAATCGGAACGGCACAACCCAACACCGGAATGCGCATCGATGCTCCGTTGGTAGTACCTGCCAAACTTATTAGCGCAGGATCGGTTGAACCGTGAACTTCAACCAGCGCCGCCTTAGTCGATGGCCCGAGCAAATCTTGCGAACCGACGGCAATCATCGACGCTTCCCACTCCAACATGCGAGCGGCAAAACTGCGTGGATTAAATCCACCCGAGTTCTCCAGGAGGTTGTCACCAAGAATCAACAGCTGATGGGTGTCATCGGTAATGGTGCCACGAGCAAGTCCCGGGCAAACCGGATTATCAGCCGGAGCATCGGCAAAGATACCCTCGGACTCCAATAGAGCAATAGAACGCTCACGACTCAGCAGCTGGGTTGGCATCCCCATGGCATCGCCAATCGCAAACGCCAGAAGGACCTGCTCTACCTGTTCTGCTGACACGCAAAAAGACTAACCGCTTAAATGCAAATCGCTCCCGAGATAAATTCATCGAGAGCGAATTGGTGACCCCAGCGGGATTTGAACCCGCGCTACTGCCGTGAGAGGGCAGCGTCCTAGGCCGCTAAACGATGGGGCCGTTGCGACAACCTTGTAAATCTACCACAAGAGCCAAGCGGCTTCCAGAGCAGATTACCCAACCACAGGTGCTGGGGCCATAATCTCCAGCCCGTACGGCACAACCTTAACCTCAAGTGGCGATCGCCCAGCCGGCTCACCATCGGCAAACACCGGAGTATTACCCGCATCAATCGAAACACTCGTGACCGGAACAATCTCAACCTGCGGATGCTCAACGTGAGTGCCGGTATAAACGTGCGGAAAAACCTTGGTTAACTCCGCCTTAGAAATCTTGTGCACGATAAACAAGTCCAACTTGCCGTCGTTGATCTTTGCCTCGGGAGTAACCAGCATTCCCCCGCCGTAACTCGGCACATTGGTCACACTGCAGAGCATCGCCTGGGTCTCGTGATACTCGCCATCTACAACCAGCTTGTAGCGAATCGGCTTGAATGCCAACAGCTCACGATATAAAGCAAACTTGTAACGCGATGGACCCTTCGGGAAACGCATCTTGTTCGCTCGCGCATTCACAATCGAATCCAGACCGGCAGCAACCGAACCGATGAAATAAAACTCGCGCTCGTTGGTGCGGGCGTGACCAACATCGATGCGTCGAGTCAGGTTTAGGTGATCCAAAACAATTTGAGTGGCCCAGTGAACATCATCGATTGGAATTCCAAAAGCACGAGCGGTGTCATTTCCGGTGCCGCAAGGAATGATGCCGAACTTCAGCCCAAACTCCATTGCCAGATTCACACCAAGATGCGCCATGCCATCACCACCGGCAACCACAATCGTGTCAATCGAACCAGCAGCAATTGCCACTCGAGCACGAGCTTCGGCCTCAGCCATCGAACGCGCGGTGAAGTCGATGAAGTCGATGCCACGCTTTTCGAACTCACCGATAATTACCGGGTGCTGCTCACGACCATAACCGCGACCAGCGGCTGGGTTGACGATTACGCCAACGGTCATAGGCATTACTTTCTTAGCAATTGGGCATTCGCCGCAACAATGATTGTCGAAAGCGACATTAGCACTGCACCAAGCGCAGGCGTCAGCACCCAGCCCAAGCCCGCCAGAACACCGGCCGCCAGCGGGATAGCCACCACGTTGTATCCAGCGCCCCAGATCAGGTTCTGCACCAGCTTGCTAAAGGTTCGCTTGCTCAAGCCAATAGCCGAAGCCACCCCAGCCGGGTCGCTCGCCACCAGCAATAGCCCAGCCGACTCGATTGCCACATCGGTTCCAGAACCAATGGCAATACCGACATTCGCCTGAGCCAAAGCCGGGGCATCGTTGATGCCATCACCAACCATTGCCACTCGAGAACCATCAGCCTGAAGCTTCTTGATGAACTCAGCCTTCTGATGAGGCAGCACCTCGGCAAACACCTCGGCCACATTCAACTGATTGGCAATACGCTCGACCACGCCCTGAGTATCACCAGACAAAATCGCAACGCGCTTGCGCATTTTTTGTAATTCATAAACCGCATTCGCCGCCGATTCGCGAATCTCATCGCCAACTGAAATGAAGCCGAGCACCTCACTGTTGCGCATGACAAACACCACGGTGTTGCCAGCATTCACCTCGGCATCAACCGCAATCAACTGCTCTACGTTCAACATTTGATTGCGCGAAGTCAGCAACGCCGGACCACCTAGGAACACAGCATCGTCACCAACCAGCGCGGTAACCCCAACCCCAGGAATGGTTCTGAAATCACGAGCTTCAGGAATTGGCACTTGAAGCGTCATCCCCTGCACACCAGAAACTACAGCTTTCGCCAACGAATGCTCCGAATAATTTTCCACCGCCGCAGCTAAAGCCACCATTTCGCCGAGATCGATTCCAAAAGTCTGAGTCTTTGCCAAAGTCCGATTGCCCGAAGTCAAAGTTCCGGTCTTGTCGAACACCACGACATCAACATTTCGCAGCGCTTCAAACTGTTTGCGATCACGAATCAGTAAGCCAATCGAAGTTGCTCGCTTGGTCGAAATCGAAGTCACCAGTGGAATCGCCAAACCGAGTGCGTGCGGACAGGCAATCACCAATACTGTAACCACTCGCTCCAAAACAAAGTCCGTCGTCTGCGTTCCCAAAACCAGCCAAACCACAGCGGTAATCATCGCTGCAAAAGTTGCCACATAGAACAACCAACCGGCAGCGCGGTCTGCCAACAACTGAGTTGCCGACTTCGACTGCTGAGCTTCGGCAACCAGCTTCATGATGCCGGCCAGCATGGTGTCGCCACCGATTCGAGTAACCCGAATAGTCAGAGCACCTTCGCCCAAAGAACCCGAAACCGAGTTCAGCGTGCCGGCAATAACCTCAGAACCAGCAGTCTTATCGACCGGAGCCGATTCACCACTGATCATCGATTCATTCACCGAAGACGAACCGGAAACCACAACGCCATCCACCGGAATCGTGGCACCCGGACGAACCATGACCACATCGCCAACCCGCAAAGACGAGGTCTTCACCGGAGCCACAATCTCGCCATCAAGCTTGTCGGCCATATCTGGCACCAAGTTAGCCAGCTCACCCAGGGCATCCTGAGCCGCCATCACCGATGACATCTCAATCCAGTGCCCGAGCAACATGATGGTAATCAGCGCGGCCAACTCCCACCAGAAGTCCATGCCACTAAACGGAATGCCCGCCAAAGACATCACAGTCAGGAACAGGCTGTAACCAAACGCCACCACGATTGCCATCGCAATCAGCGCCATCATCCCCGGCTTGCGATTCTTAATCTCTTGCCAACCGGCCTTCAAGAAAACCTGGCCGCCGGTCATGAACAGGATGATGCCAAACAGCGCTGGCACATACTCCGACAGTGGAAACTGCCAAAGGGGGTACTGCAACAAATCGTGCACGGTGTGCGAGAAGTAAATAGTCGGCATGGTCAAACCGAGTGCCCACCAGAACTGCTTCTTAAACATCTTCGGATCGTGATGCGAGTGGTCATGTCCAGAGTGATCATGCTCGGCATGCATACTGTGATCCATACCCCCATGACCCGCATGGTCGTGCTCGCCACCGGTTTCACAACAGTTGTGACCCAACTGAGTTTCGCCATGCTTGTGATGATCGCGATTGCACTTGCACTCGTTCGGCGGGCAGTGACACTCTCCCCCAGGATTGTGATCGCATGAGCACATAGGTGCTTCACCCTCGTGCCCGCAGTTTTCGTGATCCATTAGTTCATTATCTCTCGGGCTCAAAGTAGATTGAAGCCATGAAGATCACCAAGTACGAACACGCTGCCCTGGTTCTCGAACTAAACAACGAGAAACTCGTCATCGACCCCGGTTCGTACACCAAGACAATGCCTGAGCAACTGGGTGTGAAGGCAATCGTGATCACCCACATTCACGATGACCACTGCAACGAAGCGCAGCTAGACAAAATCATCGCGAACAACCCTGACATCAAGATTTACACCACCGACGAAGTATGTCGCCGACTAACCGAATCTCGCCCAACCTTTGACACCGTGGCCGTTCACCACGGCGACCACTACCGTGAAGGCGACTTCACCATCGAGTTTTTCGGTGACATGCATCTAGAGATTCACTCAAGCTGGCCGCTCTGCCAAAACGTTGGCGTGATGATCAACAAGCAGTTGTACTACCCTGGCGACAGCTTCACCACACCAGACGAACCGGTGGCGATGCTCGCAGTGCCAAGTTCAGCACCCTGGGCAAAGCTCGGCATGATCATCGACTTCGTGAACGAGGTAAAACCAAAACACGCATTCGCTACGCACAACATCCACCTCAGCCCTGAGGGTCACCAGATGTATAACAGCAGAATCAAGATGATTGCCGAATCACACGGCGGCGGTTTCACTCACCTCGAACCGGGTGAGAGCGTCACTTTCTAACCGAGCGCGACGATTACCGCCAGCACCGCTGACAGCAATAAAACCGGCACCCACATATTGCGCTCTTTCTTACTGCGCGAGATGCCATTCATAATCAGCCCAAGAATATTGAATCCAACTAAAACCCAGTTGGCAATCGAATTGAGATCAGCCGGAAGCAGCGGAGTGAATACTCCAGCCTGAGCCAGGTAGTGTCCGGCGATTGCCAGCAGCACAACAAACGAAACTGCACTGCCGACACGCAACCGAGAGGGCAACTTGCCCACGTTCTGCCCGCCGAATGCGTACTCACCCATCGGCGCTCCAAGCACCAGTGCTAGCTGGAAAAGAGCCACTAAAACTTGGACGATTGCCATGATGATTGCCGCAGTTTGCATGTTTTTGAGCCTAACTCAAGGCCAAATCAACAGATGCAGACCCGTCAACGGCAACCAGTCGCGAAACACAGCAGGCAATCTTTTCATTTTCTGATTTCTGCTCTGGGCTGTAGAACACATCCCGATGATCAATCTTGCCGTTTAGATCAAGGATTCTGGCCTCGCACAAACCACACTCACCCTTGCGACAATCTGCCATGACGTCGAGTCCGTTTGCCTCTAAAGCTTCAACAATGGTTTGGTTCTTACCAACTGAAACTTCAACACCACGCTCAGGAACACGAACTGTGAATACTTCAGGTTCAAACCAACCACTGGCACCAAAAGTTTCGTAGCGAAGATTGGTGATATCTAAATCAGACTCGGAGAATCTACGGCGAACTTCATCCATCAATCGAATTGGTCCACACATGTATAGCTCAGTCGACTTGTCGACGAACTGCATCACCTCTTCAACATCGAGACGATTATCTTCGTCATCAATGTGAATCACCAGATTTTCGCCATGAATCGATTTCAATTCATCCGCGAAGGCCATCGCCTTTTTACTTCTGGCTACGTAAAAGAACTTGTAATCAGCTCCGTGCTCCCGAAGTTGGCGAGCCATTTCTACGATGGCCGTGACTCCAATTCCGCCAGCCAAAAGCACATACTTTTTAGCCCCAAACCTCAACGGGAAATTCTGGATTGGCTGGGTGATGTCTAGCTGATCGCCAATTGCCAATTGGTGCATCGCAATTGACCCACCCCTTGAATTACGCACCTCGAAAACCGCAATCTCTAGGTCAATCAAATCGTTCGACTGACGAACCACGGAATACGAACGACGCACCTTCTCGCCATTTATACCAACCAGCAGATCAATGTGAGATCCGGATTGTGCCTTGGCCGGGTGCGACTGGCGAATTACAAACTTCTTGATTTTTTCGGCAACCTCGGCAATCTCGATTACCTCGCCTTGCTGCCAAACTTCGTTGTTAGTCGCCGCCATTATTCCGCTGGCCAACCCGCCTCTGGCCTAGTGTTTAGGCGGCCTTCAGCCAATAGTGCCTTCTCGAGTAGGCGTCGAACCCACATGCCACCGGCATCGATATTGAGGTTGTAAAACTCATAATCTGGGTTGGCGTCGATTGCCTCTTGCTGAGCGCGCAACATGACCTCGTCTTCACCAAACACTCGAGTCACGCCTTCGCGAAGCTGAGTGGTGATGAGCTGGCTCTCTAGTCGGTAGTTGCGTTGGAAAGACCAAAAGTAGTGCGTGGTTCGTTCGGTCTCCGGCGTCATCGTGTTCATGACATAACCGTTTACGCCCTGGCTTCGATCAC
>JACCDK010953678.1_pt1 | contig 20923 bp, 16 predicted proteins | sample 7445871 | NCBI WGS metagenome assembly JACCDK01 (sample SAMN15323436, study PRJNA562643) | freshwater metagenome | isolation source: river surface water | place: USA:Blue River Watershed | collected 2017-08-15
CAAGTTCGTCCAAGATTTTATGAGTATTAAGTAATCCTGCTACCGCTTGAGCAACTCTTGCTTCACCTTCAGCATGATCAGGTGAAGAAACATCACCCAGATCGGTTATTCCTGAAGATTGCAGCTCAGTATCTGATGAACCTGCGTAAGTTGAGTATTTAGCAAGTGCTTCGCGAATTGCAGCCGGAGTTAAATGAGCCGATGTTGGCGATAGTGCAGTCGCTGAAGCCGGAACACCGATTATGGCTAATTCTGCTTTAGCTGATTTCAGTAATGAATTTGCTCGTGGCCAATTTGGGTCATTAGAAAGTTTCGCCACCGTCATAAGCACTATCTTACGCATCGATTAATAGTTAAGATATGCCTTATGTCGAATGTAACTGTATTTATTGGCGATAGTGTCACCGATTGCGGTCGACTGGTTGAACCTCCTTATGGCGATGGTTACGTATTTAATATTGCCAACAGTGGTCGGTTATCAGGGGAAATCATCAATGTTGGCACAAGCGGGCACCGCTTAGTAGATCTAGAAAAGCGCTGGAATACCGATGTTTTAGCCCATCAGCCAACACTGGTATCTGTGGCTATCGGCATCAACGATACTTGGCGCCGCTATGACGATAACGATCCAACTTCAGTAGAAGATTTTGAAAATAGATACCGCCAAGTTCTAAGTGCTACCAAAGCGCAAGGCAATCCCGAACTAGTTTTATGTGAACCATTTTTACTTGAAGTGCGTGACGAAATGAATACTTGGCGCGAGGATCTTGACCCTAAGATCGCCGTCGTTCACAAGATGGCCGCAGAATTTGGCGCAAAACTCGTTCCGTTCGATCAACACCTCAAAGCTATTTCTAAAGAGATTGCAATGATTGAGTTAGCCGATGATGGAATTCATCCGTCAAAACTTGGCCATCAGATCATGGCCGACTTGTGGCTACGAACTGTAGGTTTGTAGTTCGGCAGCCAATTCGTTAAGTGGACCAACAATTTGGTCACCGAATAAGTTCTTACGGTTACTTTCCATCAACTCAATTAACTTCTGTAATTTAGCTGGCGCATCTGCCGGACCTACGATAATTAATTTATCTTTGTCGTACGAACAAGTTCGAATAATTTCACCAAGGCCAACTAGAGCTTCACCGCCTAAGCGATATTTATCAAGCCAAGGAGAAATGTCCTTAAGTAGTTCTGGAACTGAGCTTTCTGATTTTGTTAAATAGTCATGGTTCTTGAAAATTTCTGCACCTTCTGTTTCAAAAATCTCAGCAGCTTCGACCATGTTCCCAGTACGCCAAGCCGCAACGCCTTTTCTAAATACTTGCCGTAAATCTGGCGCTGGATCGCCACCTACAGTTGTGCCCATGGTATTTCGGAAGAATTTACGAAGTGCAACACGATCTTTCTCAACTGGAATTACTCTTGTTAGCGCAGTCTCCCAAGCCTTATCAGGATCGTAATTCTGACCATTCCAGAGATAGTCTCCAATTGTCGAGATCGGAATTAAAGATGCCTCGAATTGCAACATTGGGTTTGAGAGCAGACCGGTAGAGAATTTATGAAGCCCTTTTTCTCGGCCCCGGAGCGGCCCAATGTAGAGATTCACTTGCAGTCCACCATCATTTACAGGGAAATTATCCCAATAAAGCGCTGGTCGCAGGGCACTTCGCTCAAAGATCACCGCATCTGCAATATCTAGATATTCCGAACAAATCTGGCGACCAGTCCACATCAAGTTAATACGAGACTTTAACTCGCGACCCAAATCAATCAAATACGGTTCGTTTCCGCGACCGGCGTAGTGCATAGGGCAAACGGTTAGTTGTGCTCGTTCGTTGTAACTAATTAATTTATTCCAAACGCGATTTGTGAAGTCGGCATGAGCCTGCGCAGTCGAAACATATTTCGCATTATCGGAATCGTGCTGCATTTCCCAGGCAATGTCATCCCATAGCATTCCAAAATGTGTAGCGCCTAAATCTGTCAACTGTTCAAAACGCTTAACGACGGCATCAACATCTGACTCATTTGAATACTCAACTGATAAACCAGGGGATACGCAAAGGACAAAATCAATTCCGTGCAACTTTCCGTGATTGATTAACTCAGCTGTATCTTTTAAATATTCTGAAGTAAATGGTGAGCGCCAGTTAAATCTTTGAAGTGGATCATCTTTTGGTGCCAAAAAATAAGTATTCATGTTGTAATCGGCAAAGTATTCAATGCCCTTTAGTTTCTGGGCATGTGTCCAAGGTTTGCCATAAAAACCTTCAACTACGCCACGAACTGCAAAATCTGGCCCATCGGTTATGGACAGCGGGGAAGATGCGCCGGAGTCGAGCCAGTTTTTCAAAGCATTTAGCGCATATCGCAGAACATGATCGAGAGTTAAGCCAACTTCGGCCGTAATTTGATTACTAGTTTTAGTTGAATTCAGCGTGAAGCCTTCTACTTTTTCTGTGCGTGATTTACTTAACTTGATCTCGAGAGTTAAACCAGCAAAAGTCTTGGCGTGACGCTCGATGAATGCAGCTGCCATAGCCGACTGCGCTGATGTGCCATTTACAACTTTAAGACTCACAGTTCACCCTTTGTTCGTGCTTCTTCGAATATATTGCCCAGGAATTCTTCGGTTGCCTGACCAAAGTATTGATGGGCGGCATGTACGACTGCCCCATAGACAGGAGAGATATCTAGTACTTGAGTTTGAGCGCCGGGATGAGCCAAGTTAACGCTCTTTTCGAAAGCTTGATCAAAGACTTTGCAGCCAGCAGTATGCAGACCGCCGGCACGGATTACTTGAACTGCGCTACCGGCAAGACCTAGTTGATTGATCATGGCAATTACATCTGTGGCATGTTGATTTGCAACCATAGTGACGATTGAAATTGCACCAGCATCGCCTGCGGTTGCTAAGTCAAAAATCTTTGGTGCCAAATCTTCGGTTAAGCGCAGCCCATCGCGAGCAACTGCTTTGAAAAATGAGGTTGGATCAGGGTAACCACACTCTGAAAGCACAAGTTGAGTTAAAGAGCTTGCTGGTTCAATGCCGTGATAAATGCGAGCAACGTAATCAAGGGCTAAAGAAACTAGTTGCCCGGCGCCGCCACCTTCACCAAGATCCATGCCCATGGTTTGTAAAGTTTTAGTTGCGCTGTGACCAGAAGTTTTTCCACCAGTTCCGGCAATCGAAACGCAGCCGATTCCAGATTTACTACCGGCATACAGTGCAGCAATCGAATCGTTTATAAAGGCAGTATTACTTGGCAGATTAAGCGCTTTACTAATTGGCGCAAATAGTTCTTTATCGGTTTCCCAATCTATGCCCGCAAGTGCGAAAGTTGCAGCGACAATATCGGTAGATTCCAATCCAGCCGAAGCTAGAGCGCGATTAACAATTTCCTGCAAACTTGCCTGCGTTGCAGCTATCCCAGTGCGTTCCCAGTTAGCTCCGCCATTAGCGGCAGTTGAAACTATCTTTCCTGAAAGATCTACAAGTACGGCATGCGTCTTGGTTCCACCGCCATCAATTCCTAAAATTACTTTACTCATTGAAGAGTCCAATTAATCCGTTGTTTTCGGCTTTCAAATCTCGCCATAGATCACGAGCCTGGGAACTATCAGGCCCAATTGGATTAGCTAAGAGAGCCAGCAATGCACTTTGCTCATTGCCAGTAACAGCTGCATCGATGGTCAGCATTTCAAAGTCTTTTACGCTGCGTACCATCGCATCAATATCGCCACGCATCGCGTTTGTCTTAACCGAACTTGCTCCAGACTTGCTAATTATTGCGGGAATCTCCATTACGACATCGTCCGGAAAGCCCGGAATAGCGCCGTTATTTAGGGTATTTACGATGTGAACAGTGCCTGCGTCATTATGAATATCAGCCATTAGCTCGGCAGCTGAATCAGAGTAGTAAGCACCACCGCGTTCCATTAACTCTTCTGGCTTAGTAACCAATGACTCATCGGCAAACTTATCCATCAAGACATCTTCAATTTTTATTACTTCGCTAGCCCGAGTTGGATTGTGGCTTTGGTAATTGACCCAAGCCTTCTCTTCGTAATAGTAAAGCAGGTAGTAATTTGGAATTGCTTGCAAGTAATCAATAGTGCTTTGAATCCAGGCAGGTGAATCGCCAGGATTAGCCTTATTAATAGTTAGCCCTCGGAATGCACTGATCGCTTCAGGACTGCGGTCGATGCCATCTACTTTAACGCCACGAATCCAGGAGAGATGATTCAAGCCAACATAATCAAATTCCACGGCACTTGCTGAAACATTCAATGCGCCTGCGATTTCAATTCGAGTATTCCAGGGAACATTGCATAACCCAATAGATTTCACAGTAGGTGCATGAGACTTAAGTGCTTGAGTTATCAAGCCGGCTGGGTTGGTGAAATTGAGCAACATTGCATCAGGTGCTTCTTCTAGAATTAATTGGGCAATATTTAGTGCTACTGGAATCGTCCGAAGCGCTTTTGCAAAACCACCAACGCCAACGGTCTCTTGTCCGACTAATCCATATTTACGACCCAGCATTTCATCGCGGTGACGCGCTCTCTGACTACCAACGCGAAATTGACTAACCACAAACGAAGCGCCACGAATCCCAGTGCGAGCATCTGTAGAGAACTCAATCGCTATTTCTTTGCCCGCAGCTTTAATCATGCGCTCAGCAAATGCGGCAATGATCGTCAGTCGAGTCAGGTCTATGTCTATCAAGGAGATTAGAGTGACGGGTAATCGATCATGCCTTTGCAAAATGCCATCGATTAGCTCAGGGGTATAGGTAGAGCCGCCGCCGATTACTGCAATTTTCATTACATAGACCCAGCTATTGGTTTTGGGATACCGCCAGTCTGGGTTTGAAAAACTAAATCGCAGGCTTGAGCCGTGGCTACCTGTAGAGCTCCAACGAGAATTCCGCTATCGCCAAGCGTAGAAATTTCGATTTTTGGTGGGAACGGCAAGATTTCATTAACCAATTTGCGGATTGGTTCTATGAAGAATTCAGCCTGTCGCCCGATACCACCAGATAAAACAACAAGTTCGACATCGACAATTGCAGAAATTGCAGCAACGTAGAGTGCAATTCGCTCAGCTTCTAATTCAATAACTGCGCGTCCAAGTGCGTCGCCATCTTTAGCAGCTTTCAAGATTTCAATAGTTGTATATGGCTCAACCAAAGTTGATTTCTTATACTTCTTGGCAAGTTCGCGAGTAATCTCCGCGATTCGGTCTCCAGATGGGTTTGTCGCACTGCGATGTGTATCGTGTGGATCTCCGAAAGGTACATAAAAAACTTCGCCGGCCGCACCACGATGACCGCGGTGAAGTTTTCCGTTTAGAACGATGCCTGAACCCAAACCCGAACCAACTGATAGAACAGCAAAGTTATTAACTCCGATACCGTGACCAGCGCTCTGTTCGCCAACTGTTACCAAATTGATGTCATTTTCGACGGTCGGATAGATTCCAAATTCTTGACGAATCAATTCAGCCAAGTTAACACCATCGAGCGCGCTAATCGTTCCTGCGATTGAAACTATTCCAGTCTTTTGATCAACAACACCTGGTGTACCGACAGCAATTGCTGCAACATCCTTTAACTTGTAGCCAGAATCTTTCAAAACTTTATCTACAGCTTGATGCATAACTTTAGTTAAATCACTTAACTTAAGAGAATTAACCGAGATAGACGCCTCAGCTCTAGTAACTAAATTCAAATCACCAATAGCCGCGCGAATAAAACGGGTACCAATGTCGATAGCTAGCGAAACCTTCAGATCACTAACGGCTTCATAAACCAATCGAGCTCGCTTGGAGTCACCTTCGCCTGGTTCAACTTCGCGGATTAAGTTGTACTCAACTAAATCGCGCAAAATATCAGCGGTAGTTGGCTTCGATAGCCCAATCAGGCGAGCAATTTCAGCAGCATGAAGTGCACCATTTGAGCGCAAGGTATCGATAACCCGACGCTCGTTGATCTCACGCATAAGTGAGGGAATCGCAGGGATTCCTACTGCCGCATTTTTCATTAGTTCCTTTACCCCTTTACGCCCGTGAGGGTAACGCCTTCAATGAAAACTTTCTGACTGAAGAAGAAGATCACGATAACTGGCAGCATAAATAGAACCGATGCCGTCATCATCATGTTGCTTTCGACGTGATGTATGCCTTGGAACTCATTTAAGCCGATTCCTAGCGTCCAGAGATTTTCATTTTCGACGATGTAAAGCAGTGGGCCAAAGAAGTCATTCCATGACCCCAAGAAAGAGAAGAGAGCAATAGCAGAGATAGCTGGCTTGGCTAGGGGAACCACAATTCGCATCATCAATTTGAACTCACTACAGCCATCAATTCGAGCAGCATCAGATATTTCATCAGGGATACTGGTAAAGAATTGGCGCAGCAAGAAGATCGAGAAAGCGCTCGAGAAGAAGCTCGGCACAATCAGTGGCAAGAATGAAGGAATCCAACCAAGTTTTGAGAAAATGATGTAAACCGGAATCATCGTAACTTGTCCAGGCAGCATCATGGTTGAGAGAATAATTATGAAAGTTACGCCACGACCTTTCCATTGCAGACGTGATAAAACGTAGGCAGGCGGCACGCTTGAAACAACTACGCCGATAGTTGTCATAATTGATATGAACAGCGTGTTCATAGTCCACTTTAAAAACGGAACAGCTGTAAAAACTTCAACATAGTTATGCCAAATAAAAGGAGATGGCCAGATCGCTCTAGTTTCTGCCTGTCCTTTATTCATTAAAGAGATAACCACAACTAAATAAAGCGGTAACAAGAAAATTGCCGAGAAGGTGATCAGGATTGAATGATTACCAACCATTTCGAGGAAGTCATGCCACTTCTTCTTGCGGCGAGCCTTACGCGAATGAAGTTCAAGCTCAGCGAGCTTTTCCGGAGTGTAATTAATCATGGTCATTGGCTCACTTAAATAACGATCCGTTTGGATAATGAACCCAGCGCTTCTGAGTTTTCAAAATTACTAATGTGCATAGAAGGGTGATTACAAGAAGTACCCACGCAAGGGCCGAGGCATATCCCATTTCGTAGGCTCGGAAAGCGGAGAAATAGATATGTGTGGCATAGAAATACATCGAATGTGAGTAATCATTTACTTGACCCGAAGCTACATACGCTTGTGTGAAGTATTGGAAACTGCCAATTACTCCAGTAACGGCAGAGAAAAAGATAACCGGAGTCATCATCGGTAGCGTTACATATCTAAATGATTGCCACCCAGAAGCACCCTCAAGGCTGGCAGCTTCATATAGCGACTTTGGAACATCCAATAAACCGGCTAGGAAAATGATCATCGTGTCACCGATGCCCCACAGTCCTAGAAGAATGAGACCCCACTTAGACCAATTCGGATCCATGAACCAAAACGGTGGATCATCAACACCGAGAGCTTCTAGACCACGATTGATAGTGCCGTAAGCAGGGTTAAAGATGTAGGTAAAAACCATCGAGGCCGCAACTGCTGGAACCATTGATGGTAAAAAGAAAATTGTTCGATAAAGATTTCGACCACGCTTAGGTTTTGTTAAAACCCATGCAGTCAGGATTGCGAATGAAATACGCAACGGAATACTAATTACAGAAATCCAGAAAGTGTTGTAAAGAGCTTTCCAGAAGTCATCGTCTTCAAAGAACATTCGATGGAAGTTCTCAAGACCAACCCATTCAGGTTTATCAATTAAGTTAAATTTAGTAAAAGCTTGATAGAAGCTGGTGATCATTGGATAAGCAGTGAAGAAAATTATTCCGAATAACCATGGCGACATGCAGAGGAAAATAAATAGATAAGGAACTTTTAATTTCTTGCGCGCAGGGGCAAGGGCACCCTCTCCCCGCTTTCGCGGAGAGAGGGATGCCATTACCTTTGATATTTGCACTTTGTTTATTTAGTTGTTTCTCGCGACGATTTGATCAACCTTGGTTGCCAAATCACTTAGTGCTGACTTGATATTTGAGGTATCGCCGGCTTGCCAAGATGCCATGAGATTCTGAAGAAGTGCTTCCTCTTGGTGCTCACCAGTGTTCTTCATAACGTGATAAGCAGAAAGTGGATGTGCAGCAACTTCGTAAATTGGCTCATACCATTCTGGATAAGAAGATGGACGAGCGCTCTTTGAAAGTAGTGTTGAAGGAGCACCATTTGCCGCATCCCAAGCTGACGCCAACTTAGTATCGGTTGCAAGAGCCTTCAATACGATCCAGGCATCTTTAGCGTTCTTTGAACCCTTAGAAATACCCATTTGAGCTTCGCCTACAACACCTGAACCGTAGTTTGTTCCTACTAGTTCTGGTGAAACAGGGAACCCGGCGATACCAAAGTTAACCTTTGATGTGCACTTATCTGCCATAGCCCAGTCATCGCCAGTACAGAACATTGGTGCCATCCAGTTTGCATCCCACTTCATTGCAACTCGACCAGACATGAAGTCGTGGTTAGTTCCCCATTCGCCACCGCGTGCAGCAACGAACTTAGTAAGTAGCTTGCTTCCCTTATCGAAGTCTCCGCCACCAAATACATCTGCAATGAACTTCTTCTGCCAGTTAAATGCTTTAGCCCAGCGAGCATCAGTAGCAAATGCTGACTTCTGATTTCCGCCGTACCACTTAGCGCCGAACATTTGACCAAGCCACATTGAATCCATATCGAATCCGTAATAGCCAGCCCATGGAACGAATCCAGCTGTCTTGATGCTGCCATCAGCATTAAATGTTGTTAGCTTCTTTGAGTACTCAAGAAGTTCGGTTGTAGTCTGTGGTGCAGACTTGTAACCGGCCTTAGCTAATAGATCTTTGTTCCAGTAGAAAGCAAATACTTCAGAACTCAGTGGAAGCGCGCAACGAACGTTATTTGAAACTGTTGATGCGTTTGCTGCCGCTGTGAATGTTGTCTTTAGGTTAATTCCGTTCTTGCTTGCAATCTGAACATTGAGTTTTTGCCATGCGCCAGAACCGCAGAACCAACCAAGGTTTCCTGCACCATTTGATACTGAGATATCAGGTCCGTTACCCGCGTTGATTGCAGCCAAAGACTTAGCCATGTCGATGCTTCCAACAGAGGTGATTGATAGACCTGGGTTTGCTGCTTCAACTCGCTTGATTGCAGCATTCCAAAGATCAAGATTGCCACCCTTGTAAGGCGACCAAACAACGACGGTTCGTCCCGCAGCCTGTGCAGCGCTGGTGGCTCCAATAAGGCTGCCAGCCAAAATCGCTGTGACTGCGAAAGAAGCGATTAAACGTTTCTTCTGCATTATTTCTCCTGTCATTTGGTAGATCCACGCTGGGCCTTAGCCCCATTGTGTTAGGAAACCTACCTCTTTGTGTTAGGAAACCTTACAGATACAATCGCCAAGGTCAATAGGTTCACGGGGCTAATTAGGTAACGATTTCGATAACAATTGAGGTTCAAGTGGCGAAACTGGAACAGTTCAAAGCATCAACGCGAGTTGTGGCAGCTTTTGCCCTGGTTGCCTTGCTAACTGGCGCTATATATATGGTCAAACCCGAAAAGGCCGATATTCACAAATTGACCGGAACCTTGATCTTTCATCGCTATTCCGATTACGCATCATGGGATTCCACGATGTGGAGCCTTGATCTTGAATCCGGTGCTCTTGAGCAAATCAATCAAGAATGGACATCTGTACTTTCGCCGATCAACGCTCACGTTAGTTCAGATGGAAAATATCTAACCCTGATGGGATCTGCAGCTGGCTTGCCCGAGATAAATGGTGAAGCGCAATATGACTGGGATGTTTTTATTTCACATTGGGATGGTTCACAGTGGAGCAACCCAATTAATTTAACCGGCCCTAATGGAAAACGCGAAGAAGACCCTAAATTCTCACCCGATGGTAAAACCATTGTCTATAAAGAAGATGGGGTTCTATCTACCGTTGCAAGAACAGGTAGCACCAAAACGTATTTATCTAGCGGTGAAGCCGAATCCTCAATGCCTTACTTCAGAGCAAATGGCACAGACATTCTTTTCGAACGGCAGGGAAAAATTTATTTAAAGACTAAAACCGGTGACAAAGAGATGGATCCAGGAATTGGCGGCGAAAGTTCGTATTATCCAATTGCTGTCGACAATGAACGATTCCTTTTCACCAGAGTGCAAGATTCACAACACGATGGAATTAGATGGGGATATTACGACGGACGTCCATCGCTAAATCTCTTCTTTAATAACGAAACTTGGGATTCATCAGATCCATATCCATATAAAGATGCAAGTGATTTCATATTCTTTGTTAGCGGTGACATTAATATTCCAAAAGGTGGCTATAACTTAGTTATTGCTGATTTAGGCGCTCAAAAAGTGGTGAATATTGATGATTTATATGGCGAAGTCAATAGCCACCAACAAGAACTAGGCCCAGCTTGGACCCCTTTTACTTATCTAAAGTAAATATCATTAACTTATGAAGATCACTTCTTGGAACATTCAGCATTGCGAGTTATACGCAGCTGGAACTGATGTTGATCGAGATGCGGAAATAAGACGAACCTTAGAAGCGTTCAATTGCGATGTTCTGGTTCTGCAAGAAGTTGATAACTTGAATGATCGCAGTAATCTTGAAGAGCAAACTAAAGATTTTGCCAAAATCTTAGGAGCAAAGAACTGGGCATTCGCGCCCAGCGTATGGCGCAAGGAAGAACAGTGGCTTGATTGGCCACAATCAGGCAGTTCTGATTTTCCTTCACTAATAACCGAATCAGTACCTTCAAAGCAACCGGGTTATGGCATCAGCATTATTTCTAAATTGCCAGTAATTAAATGGGAGCGCAAAGGACTTTTCAAAGCTCTTGTGGGTTGGTGGCTGCCATTTACGTCCGACGGCGTTACAAAAAAGTATTGGGTTAAAGATCATGCACGAAATGCCCTTGCTGCTTATTTCGAAGATGGAACCGTAATTATTAACACTCACCTTTCTTGGGAACCAATTTTTCGTAATATTCAATTGATTCAATTGAAACGTTGGGCAAATCAGATCGCGAAGGATAAATCTCTTCGAGTAATTATTGCCGGAGATTTAAATATTCAAAATGATTGGCAAGAATCGGTAAATTCTCTACGTTGGCGTTCGCTAGTTAAACAAGTAACTTTTCCAGTTTGGAATCCAAAACAACAGATTGATCATTTTTTGGCTAAGCCAGGTACCAAGGCAAAATTAGAGCCAATGGTTGCGAGCAAGATTAGTGATCACTTACCAATCTCAATCACAATTTGATCTGGCTAAACCCTTATTTAATAGCACTTTGAGCGCATAAATCGCGATTGCTCGAGCTGCTTTATCTGCCGTATCCTTATCTATTAGAAGAGTCGCCCGGATCACCGCGTTGTAGCAATACACCGAGGAAAGTCCGGACTCCAAAGAGCAAAGTGGTGGCTAACAGCCACCCGGAGCAATCCGCGGGATAAGTGCAACAGAAAGTAAACCGCCAGTAGCAATATTGGTAAGGATGAAACGGTGGTGTAAGAGACCACCAGCAATTGCAGTGATGCAGTTGGCTATGTAAACCCCACTTGGAGCAAGACTAAACAGATAGCGCTTAGAACGGCTCGTTCAAGTTATCGGGTAGGTCGCTTGATTCTGTAAGCAATTGCAGAACTAGATGGATGGTGATCCGTTCGTAAGAACGACAGAATCCGGCTTATAGGGCGACTCTTCTTTATTTTTACTTTGCCACGCATGAAACTATGCGAGATGCGCAAAGAGTTTGAGTTGAGCAACTGGCAGTACCTAGACCAAATTGGCTCCAATTTGTGGGCAGGTTTGTGGGCACTGTGGGCAAATATGTGGGCAGCTACTTACCCTCAGGGATTACGCTAACAAAACTCCACTGAGGAAAGTCAGACTCTTTTAGGAATCCTGGCAGATAAATCGGGCGACCTGTATTGGAGGCTTCTCGTTCTAAGTAATCCTCATAATTCTTGATCTCTTTGGCGCTTGTTATCACATCGGTTCTAGAAAAGCATTTAGGCTCCATAGATACCAGCCTGTACACAATGTCCCGCTTTTCGTAAACGGGGTCATCAGATTCAAGCAATTTCGTATACGCCTCACCTACGTTGTCATTGCCCCAAAAATCAGTAGATGATCTCTCAAGTTGGAAAAAATCGGATACGGCAGAATTTCTAGAAATTATGGCTTTTTGTAGTTCAGTCTCGGTAGCCCTAACCTCTTGATATACATCTTTACATGGATTTAAGAATTTATCCTGAAGGGTTGGATACAGCTTAACTCCGCCGACTACCAACAAAAATGCGAGCCATAGATAGCCATCATGCTCTTTGAAATATCTCAATAAATTTTGCATGATTTCTTACTTCACTTCCTTTTTAGCCAGCCTCACGTATTCATCAAACCTAGAAAGTAAGTTAGAGGTTCTCCGCTTTAGGTTAAGCATCCCCATCCACTTCGACAATAGCTCTTCTTTGCCCATATTTGGGAACTGAGCAACCAAGCCTCGCAGCACCTCATACTCTGCATTTCCATCGTACTCATCGCTCGTGCTTACAGCCGCAGGGGCAGGAACGTTTGCGACTGCAGGCTTTGAACCGTCGGTCTTAATGGCTAGCTCATAGGCAGCTATGACTCTGTTGACCTGAAGTGTTGGGTTTTGCCACCAGTCTGTGGACCAGATGCGGACAAAAGTCCAACCCTTTTTTTCTAATACTTCCTGGCGTAACCAGTCACGCTCTCTTGCATAAGGAGAGGAGTGATAAGTCCAACCATCAGCTTCGATGGCAAGCAGATACTTATTCGTCTTAGGGTGGCGGATACCAAAGTCAATTTTGTATCTAGAATCTCCAACCTGACAATCAACCTGCAGCCCTGCTTTTGTAAGCGCTGCGTAAACTTCTTCTTCAAAAGGAGATTGTGGCACTGCAAACCCTTCTGGCAGTTCCTCAAGCCGTCCTGCATTTTCCATGAAGTTCACAAAGGACTTAAAGAGAGCGATACTTCGAGATTTACTTCGGTGAGTATCAATATCTGTGCTCTTTAGAGATGTCACAAGATGGAGTGAGTTCTTTGCACGGCTAGCGGCAACATTTAGACGTCTCTCTCCACCGGCATTATTTAAGCTTCCAAATTGAAGAAGAACATTTCCTTCAAGATTAGGTGCGTAACCCGGAGTGATGATGATTGCATCTCTTTCATCTCCCTGAACTCTTTCGATGTTCTTTACAAAGAATTTCTCTCGCTTTGCATTCCATTCTGACTTCCAAGAGTAAAACGCTGCATCTTGTTTTTCTAAAATATTGAAAGCATCTTGAAGTCGAATTGCATGCCTACTTCCGAAGGCAATAATTCCGAGACTTTGCTCGGGAGTCTCCCGGATGTGCTTTTTTACCAACTTGATGACTTCTTGAATTTCAGGCTCGTTAGCCTGTGACATCGACTGGGTTTTAACCCCAGGGATATAGGTGTGCCGCAGGACAGATGAAGGTTCGGTAGACACCGAAGGGAATGATGCAAGCTCTTCGCCAGCCTCACGGTAGATATGGAAATTGGACCAAGAGATGAGTCGCTCATCATTGCTTCGGTAATGAAGTTTTAAAGGTTTTATATGGGAATCGCTCGCAGGATAGATTGAAGCGACCGCATCTAGAATTGACTCCATATCCTGGGTTTGGAGATTTGGATTAACGAATTCTTCATCTTCGGTACTTGGGATATTGGCAGTAGTTGTCCCCACTCCGACTGAAGTCGGAGGTAGCTGGTGTCGGTCTCCAGCAACGACTAGCTGCTTGCCTCTGTAGATGGCTGTAATTGCATTCTCTGGCTTAATCTGACTTGCCTCGTCAAAGATAACAATGTCAAACATTCCTTCTATTGATGGCAATAATTTAGAGACGGCAAGCGGGGACATCGCAAAGCAAGGCTTGATAGCTTTAATTTCGTTAGGAATCTTTGTAATTAGCTCTCGGAATGGTAAGTGTCCTGACTTCTTGAATGACTCTTTCCGCAAAAGCTGATGCCCAGGTGAATTGGCATTCATCAAGCCAGAAGTAATGCTTCGAATTATTCGTCCAGGCGTTGCGGCAAATTGTTCGTGGTCTTTAAAGCGGAATTCTCTTACAGCATCATTCAACGCAGTTGAGTTGAAACTGGATTCAGAAGTGGTTAAGAGCACTCGCTTTAAATGAGCCGAATGCCACAGATAATCCCAATAGGCAGCTGCATCGAATTGGGCAATGTTCTTTTCATCGAACAATTCAATTATGCCGGTTAAGCCATATTCCTTAATTTGAAGCATGGCCTCGTAAATTTGCGGTAAATCTCGAACATACTCCAACTCTTCATTTAGGAGGTCTATGGTGGTTTCGAGAATGCCTAGAGATGCATTAGCCAAGTCCACAGAAAGAGATAACTCTGCCAACTTCTCTACATGCGGCAGTGATTCGTTTATTACATCTCTGAAACGCTCTGCCGAGCTATCGAATCGCTTCACAGACTCGACATCTCCGCCAATTTCGACCCATTTATCGATGGATACTTTAAATGATTTAAGCGACTTACCTAGGTCTGACTTTGATTGAGGTTGCGAGTTATCTCGTCGATATCCTGGAGCGGCTTTAATTTCCTTGTTACGAGCAAAATACCCCGCAACGACTGATAAGCCTCTTGCACGTCGATATTCGCCCAACCCCCCAAATGCAGGAAGTAGATTGATGATTTCCTCATACTTTTCAACTTGCCATTCGGAAACCGCCTGAATGGCGTCCATATATTTTGAAAGGGTGTCGTGAATCGAATTTACTGAATCTTTGGTGTTAGGGATAAGTTTTCTGGCTGAGTCAAGTGATTGTTTAAATTCTCTCGTCTTAACCAGATTCCTTAAATTAGAAATCTGCATGATTATTTCTTGCGCTATTTCTGGCGTTCTGACTTTATCTGCAAATTCGTGAATCAGGCTTCCAGGGATTCTGTCGTTGAAATAGCCACTTCGGTAAAGCACATCAATTCGTTCCGCAATGTTGTCTCGAATGTCCGCTGTAATTCTGTCCAACTGCGAAAGATGATTCAAACCCTCTTCGATTAATGCACGGTCAATTTGGCTACTCTTTAATCCAACTTGTCTTAGCAGATCTGCGATTTGAAGCTTATTCCCCTGATAATCACTCAGGGAAGTTTCTTGATGAAACCATTCCCAACGCCTTTGAAGGAGCTTCTTTGCCTTAAGAAGTCGGTCTATGTCTGCAGTAGGGAGTTCTCTTGTAATTTCATAAGTTTTCAGAACTTCGGTTAGGTTCTTTGCAATGGTTTTCTTGTCAGGTTCACCGTGCAGGTCCAGGATGATTCCTTGAAGTCCCTTGTCAGCTAGACGCTCAACTACAGCATCAATCGCAGCTCGTTTCTCGGCTACAAATAGGACCGTCTTTTTATTTGCAGCTGATTCAGCGATTACGTTAGCAATGGTTTGACTCTTTCCAGTTCCAGGAGGCCCCTGGATGACCACGTTCTTTCCTCCCATGATTGCACTCACTGCTGCATGTTGAGAAGAGTCTGCGGGGAAGACCAAGTTTTCGATAATCGGATTCTTTACCGATAGCTCTTCCAAAGTTTCTTCGGTACCAATGTTTGATAAGTCTGCAACGGAAGACTCAATTCCGGCTAATGCGGACAGAACAGGATGATTTGTTCCTTGCTTAATAATTCTTTGTAGGTCAACCACCATTGGATAGTGCGAGAAAGCAAAATTCCCAAGTAATTTATCGGGTTTAACTTTAAACCCAGGTACGGATTCCTTTATTCGAGAGATTAAAGCCTTAATCTGAGGTGAGTCTAAACGGAGTTCGTCAGTTTCTATCTCGAAAACTTCACGTGCTATACCGAATTCAGTTTCAAGGTATAGACACAGGGCTTCATTGAGAACTGTCCCTCCCGTCTTCTCAAGAGAAAAGTCACTATTGCCCTTGGAAACAGACTCAATTTTCATGGGATGGAGCAACAATGGTGCGTTGGGGACGGTCGTCCCAGTTTGCTTCGGCTGCCATCCAGCAAAACCTTCAGCCACAAAACAGGTATCGATGTTTCTTTCTTCGTTGTCTTCTTTGGTTTTCCGGTAAACAGCCTCAAACCGACGGAGCCTAAAAGCCCATAGTTTGGCTAAATCCTTTTCACTGTCTGACTCATCAGACTCTTCCTCGTATGCCTTATCGATGCCTGCTAGCTCTTCAACAGACTTTGCATTTATTTTAAGGAGAAGGTCTGGATAGAGGGCGGAAACCCTAATCTTGTTTTCCTGTAGAAGCTTTTCGAGGATTTCCTGGTCGACATACTTATCGTCAAAACTTACATCTCCCACTTTTTTAAAGCGGTAATAAATCTGTCGGTTGTTACCGTCGAAAGAAACGAGACTCTTACGCCAGAGGTCAATGGCAGTAGAAAGAATTCTCTGCTTATCAAACAACGTTTCCAACGCATACCCTCAATCACTACCCAGCCGGTTTGGCTTGGAACGCTTAACCTTGGGCAACGGTATCAAAGTGGGCCGACAAGGAATATGGCTAGATTTGCAAATAATGGTCACTTATAGCGAAGAGTCTCAAAAATGGGACTTACAGGGCTTCAAAAGTACAATTAGTGCAATATTGGGTTAGTTCAGGCTACTTGTCAGACGCTTTTGTTAATGTAATTGTGAAAGAGGAAAAAGGAGAGCCATGGGACGGTTAATCAAGGGGCCTTGGGCATTAAAAAATGTTGAGGACCAAGACCTTGTTGTTCCAAGCGATGACTTGGAATATGTGGCTTTCGATGTCGAGACAACTGGTTTCAATAAGACTGACCGAGTAGTTGAAATTGGGTTAGTTGCCTTCAAGAACGGCCAATTACTTGAAGAGTGGTCAACCTTGCTGAACCCTCAACGAGATGTGGGGAAGAGCAATATCCATGGAATTACGGCTTCGATGGTTTCCACTGCTCCACTTTTTGAAGAGATTGTAAATGACATCTTCAGAATCATCAATGGGAGAGTGTTAGTTGCGCATCAGTTTAGTTTTGATGCTCGCATGCTCGCACAGGAATTAAATCGGCTCGATGTAGACGGTGACTTAGGAAAAGGTTTCTGTACCCTCATTGCTTCTAGAAATTTACTTCCAGGAACTGCGGATTCATTAGCAGCAACATGCGAAGCACTCGGAATTGAAACAGTCGATGCCCACAGCGCACTTGGCGATGCCCGTATGACTATGCAGATATTTCAGAAGTTGTTTGAGGATGGGCAAGAAGTCACTCACGCCAAAGTTAATTATGACAATACTTTGAACCCATCTCGTGTCCTCCAAAGAGAAGCCTTCAAGAAATCCCCGGACGATGCAATTGAAAGAATAAAAGCATTTACAAAGAAGGTACCATTCCCAACTTCAGATGAGAAATTCGTCGCCTATTTTCTTCTGTTGAACATGGCAATGCAGGATTTGGTAATCAGTAAAGCGGAGGAAGCAGAACTGAATCACTGGGCAGAGGACTTAGACATCAGCCCTACTCAAGTTCAAACACTGCATCAGGGATACCTTGATTCATTCATTCAGGCAGCACTTCGTGACGGGGTCATCACCCTACAAGAGCGAGAAATGATTGAACTGGTGGCAAAGGCTCTACATTTGCCAGTTGAAATTCCCGATTCACCGCAATTAATTCAGGCCAATGAAGAGAGCTTAAGCGTTGGAAAAAGAGTTTGTTTTACAGGTGAAGCATTTGGGTTTAGTGGAAACACAATTCAAAGGGCAGACCTAGAAGCTCTTGCGGCGAAGGTAGGACTTCACCCCGTTAAAGACGTCACCAAAAAAGGATGCGATATTTTGGTAGCAGCTGACGAGGCAACAATGTCAGGAAAGGCGAAGAAGGCCAAGGAGTGGGGAATTCCAGTGATATCGGTCGAGAAATTCGTTACATATTGCACCTTTGGAAAGTAAAGTACGACTATGTCTAACTCTAACTACTACGCCAGTATTGCTGTCGTAGAAGTACATCCCGACGACTCAGTAACAATTGAAAGCATTTCGGTAACTGAAGGGGAATGCGTTTTGTCAGGAGCATGGAGCTTCAATATTTCAGAGAATGTAAAAATCAGTAACGTATTATCTGGAAAAATGATTATTCCTATAGGAGAAGTAAAAGCTCTGGATAGACTTCCCATAAGTGGTGAAGTTGTTTTTGTCGATGCAGCACCATTTTTGAATGATGCGAAAAAAGCCGCCGATGAAGCCTTGGAAGCTTACGAGTCATTCAAATCAGTAAACCCAACAAAGAGAAAGAAATTGGTCGCTCCAGAATTCTATGATTGGCCTACAAGCATCGACTTCAATAATTCTGCTGAATATCTTGAATCCATAGGAAAAATGGCTACCCCATTGGGAACCCCAAACACATTCAAGAAGACCTTATCGACTGCCAGACTGGTCAAGCACTTCGTTGAGATGTGGCAACAGGATGAACAAGAACGTAATAACCGAAAGTATGTGGAAGGCGATGACGCAAAAGTCACAATCTTGCCCGAGTCCTGGCTGTCTCAGGCTCAAACAGTTTAAGCAATAACCCTTCAAAGGGTCCGCCTAGTAAATACGAATAGAACGGGTAGTCTTCTAATATGAGAAAAATTATCACTCTTGCAATGTGTGCAATTCTCTTTAGTTCAGGCACTCCCCATGCTCAAGCAGTTTCAAAGCCTGAACTTGTTCTCAAGGGGTTTCAAACTTATGTCTCCGATGCTAAATCAGCTTTAAAGAGCAGTAAGGCGAAATACGATTCTGATGTCGCAACTATTAATGCAACTTATGCGGCCTCAGTTGCAAGCACTAAGTCAAATTATGACGAAGAAGTGTTAGCAGCCAAGAATCTCTATGAGCCCCAGATAAATACTTCTATTCAAGCGATAAAAGATGCTCAGGCAAAACTACTTAGTGTGAACCAGGTTAAAGTTTTGAAACTAGGTACTTTTAGAGGGTATTGGGGAAACTTGGACTGCCCAACGAATCGCCCGCAATGTGTATCGCTTGATGACAAGGGGAACCTTTTCCAAGTTGGTGAGGTTACAAAACTAAAAGCAATTATGGGCGAACGTGCAGACTATCTATATGAAATCCAATTGATGATTGATTTGGGTTTAATTGAAATGTTAAATGCTGCTGAATATCAAAAAGCGGCAAGCGTGATTAGATTTGAGCCAGACAAAATTAAGTCTCTAAACACAAACTGGGAAGCAGCAAATGCAGCTGCAGCGGCTAGGCGGAACAAAGGCTTGGAAGATGCTAAGAACACTGCTGCGTATCCACTTTCGGCTCTGATGCAGGAGTATGAAGATGACCAAGCCTTATTTGAAAGCCAAATCACGGCCGGTAACTCAGCTATTCGAGCAGCAAAAAGAGCTAGCAAAAACCCATCCATATTTGATAAAGCATTCGTGACCGCCTATAAGTTTGAATATAACGTTAAGTGGTTGGACGACGTGGCAAACCTGCCGTTCTCAAGCCTGAATACGCTCAGGTCTGTACTTTCTCAATATGCCATCATCGAGTTAGCAGACAAAGCATCCGGAGTTGATTCTTCCTACAGCTATACCGCTGCGGAAAAGATAAATAAATCGGTAGGAAACGTCTTTACGAGTGATGAGGAATTCAAATCGGTTGCCAAGGTTGTATCCGCTCATTACAAGAAGCTGACAAAAATAACCCTCAAGTTTTAAATAATTTCGATAGAGGTTGAAGCTCTTGTGTGGGGATTATCTCTTTACTTTGGGTGGTTTGATTGGATCTGGAAACAATTTATGGGAAATAGACTCTATATTGCTTAGAGACTACATCCGCCAATATGGGAGCTGCTGCTTCCCACTCGATTCCATAAATCTTCTTAAATGCTTGTTTGAACGTTAATCCATTAACTGTTTCAAGGTAGAGATTCATAGGTGAGTCAATCCCGCCGATCGCAGCCATGGCTTCAAGAGTCGACCAACCAAGTGAGTAAAGATAATTGCGCTGAAATGTTGATACCTCAGGATATTTGCTAAAGGATTCGTAAAAACGCAAAATATTTTCAGGTCGATAATCGCGTATATCGGATTGCGGACGAACGCGGCCGATCGCTTCAATTCGCTTAAACTCGTATTGGGAAAAAGTCTTGGTAGCACCTAATTTTCCAGCCAAGGTGGGAAGGCCCTCTGCGAACCAATCTGGAACCAAGTTGTAATAATTTCCATTTCGTGGCTTGAGTTGATAGGCACTAATTGAATGAGTGTGCTCATGAATTTCAAGCTCACCATCGAGCTGAGCTATTCCCATTAATCCAGCCGATAAAGGTCTGCCATAGTGACTAATCGCATTCCAATCTAAAGTGATGTTTGCACTTGCGCCATTGCAAGTTACATCCAGGCATGAATACCCGAATTGAAAGTCAGCAATAATCTTTCCGGCTCTTTTTGTTAATTCTTGCTTAGCCCATTCTCGATCAGTGTAAGAGTAATAAATAGCGAAGACTTCTTCGGGCTGCTTAAAATTCTGAAATATCTTTGAAGCGGTTTGAAAAGCCGCAGTTGGATTATGAGTGATCGGAATAGTGTTGGGGCCATTTATCAAAGTGACTTTCGTACTGCTTTGAAAGCTAGATGCCATTAACTTTTCATACTTACTAAAGACATTGAATGCGATCGCGTCCACATTCTCCGCAATATTTGAAAAAGTGAGATCTTTCGGAGTTGGCGTTGGAGTTGGAGTTGGCGTAGCTGAAGGCGTTGGCGTAGCTGAAGGCGTTGGCGTTGATTCTGGAGATGGTGTTGGCATCTCGGTGGGCGTTGCAACTGGTGTTGGAGGCTTAGTGGCCACACCTTTATTCCAGACGAGCTTCTTGCCTGACTTAATGCAGG
>JACCDK010729995.1_pt1 | contig 20908 bp, 19 predicted proteins | sample 7445871 | NCBI WGS metagenome assembly JACCDK01 (sample SAMN15323436, study PRJNA562643) | freshwater metagenome | isolation source: river surface water | place: USA:Blue River Watershed | collected 2017-08-15
AAACAGGAAATACCTACAACTCCCGACGTGCTTACTACCAACCGATTAAGCTGTCAAAACCGGTCGACCCCAAACTATATGTAAAACTAATATTTTTAAATTGGAAGTGAAAAAATAAAATTAATTTCAACTTTCAACTTTCAACTCTCAACTTTCAACTCTCAACTCTCAACTTTCAACTTTCAACTAATTTTATATCGGTAATTTTGTTGAATTCTTGACCTCATGCATCACAAATAAACTATTGATATGCGCTACCATAGGTAAGGCAGATAATTTATCTTGATAAAATTTGTTGTACGTTTCAACATCAGAACATACAACATTTAAATAGTAATCAAAGTTCCCTGATACTAAATGGCATGAAGTAACCTCTGGAAATGCTTGTACAGCCATTTCAAACTCATGAAAATTAGCACGGTTTTGCTTTTCTAAAGTTACCTGACAATGAACCAACAATCCTAAGTTTAATTTTTTTCTGTTTAACAAGGCAACCTGCTTAATTATATAGCCCCCTTCATCTAAATTTTTTATTCTTTCATGAGTTGGACTAATCGACAAATTTACTTTTTCTGCCAATTCTTTTATGGTAATTTGACAATTCTCTTGAAGAATTTTCAATATTTTAATATCCAAAGAATCCAGTAATTGTTTCATCTCTCAAAATATTTTTTGGTAAATATGAATTTTATTACAAATAAACAGTAAAAATTTCTGCTTACAGTGTATTAGTAGAATAAAATACTTATTTTTTTTCTTTAAACAAAAAATTATAGTTGCTATTGTACCTTTGCGGAGTATTATACTTCATCAATGGTAACGACCACTGGACTTTTTCTGGTGGTCGTTCTTCTTTTATTACCTTTTAATTTTTTTAATTATGATCATAGGTACTCCAAAAGAAACTAAAATTCAAGAATACCGCGTTGGTTTAACTCCAGCTGGTGTATTATCACTTACGCAATTGGGCCATTCAGTTCTTATTGAAACAAAGGCTGGCTTTGGTTCTGGATTTTCAGATGAACAGTATGTTCAGGCTGGGGCGATAATTGTAAACTCTGCAAATGAGATTTATGAGCAATCAGAGATGATTGTTAAAGTAAAAGAACCTCTTGCTCCCGAATATAGACTTATCCAAGAAAATCAAATTGTTTTTACCTACTTCCATTTTGCAGCGTCTAAAGAATTAACCGAAGCGATGATTGCCTCAAAGGCTATATGTATTGCTTATGAAACGGTTGAACAAGAAGACAAAAGCTTACCGCTTTTGACTCCCATGTCAGAAGTAGCTGGTCGTATGGCTGTTCAAGTTGGTGCTTATTATTTGGGTAAGCCTCTTGGCGGAAAAGGTAAATTGTTAGGAGGTGTTCCAGGTGTTAAACCAGCAAATGTATTGATTTTAGGTGGGGGAGTTGTGGGTACTCAGGCGGCAAAAATGGCTGCAGGCCTTGGTGCTAATGTAACTATTATGGATACTAATTTAAATCGTTTACGCTATTTAGAAGATACCTTACCACCTAATGTAGATACTCAATTTTCAACTTCTTATGCCATTCAGGAACATTTGTCACATGTTGATCTCCTAATCGGAGCTGTTTTATTGCATGGTTCAAAAGCACCTCATTTAATTAAAAAAGAAGATTTATTGAAAATGGAAAAAGGAACTGTTTTAGTAGATGTGGCAGTAGATCAAGGGGGTTGTATAGAAACCTGCAAACCTACTACGCATGAAAATCCAATTTATGAATTAGACGGTATTGTGCATTATTGTGTTGCAAATATGCCAGGTGCAGTTCCACAATCCTCTACATTGGCTTTAACTCAGGCTACTTTACCCTATGTTCAATTATTAGCCAATAAAGGATGGGAAGAAGCTTGTAAAACAAATAGTTCCCTTTCGAAAGGTCTCAGTATACTGAAAGGCCAATTATTAGATAGTCGTTTGAAGTAATTTGATTTTGGAAAAGGGGTTACTTCCAAAAAGTTTCCCCTATTATTTTTTTTAATTCAATTTCTTCTTTTTTTGCCTGATAATTGAACTGGACCAATAATAATTGGGCCTCTTCAAATATACTTTCAGATTGGTCTAGTTCTATTTTTTTGATTAAACCAGATTTAAACCTTTCAACTGCCAACTGGTAAGCATATTTAGCCTGCTCCACTGCTTGTTCTTGTGCTTTGATTCTATCTATAATTGTCTTTAATAGGTTTCTTGCACTCCTTTCTGCATAAAGTAATTTATTTTCTGTGTCTGTTTTTTGAAATTGAATTCGTTCTTGATTGATTTTAGCTATTTCGACCTGTTTTTCTGTTCTTTTACCGGAGTAAATTGGGATATTTAATTTTAATCCTATAACAGAATTTAATCGAAAATCATCTGAAAAAGCGGGGGTTTCTCCATTTAATCTTGGAACATAACCATTTCTGATTCCTAAAGATGCAATTCCTGCAATTGAGGGTAAATTTCCACCTTTGGCAATTTCAGATTCTTTTTGAGCTAAAAATTCCTGTGCAGATAATTGATGGATTTCTAAATTCTTATTTAAGTTTTGCTCTTTTAAATAATTTAAATCCAATTTAAATGCTTGATCCTTTAAAAAAGGTACTGCGTCTTTTCCTAATAAGGTACTTAAATAGTCAATTAAATCATATAGCTGACCTTCTGTTTCCAAAATCTTAACTGCATGGTTTTGATTTCGAACTTTTTGAACAACCAGGTCATACTCCAAATTAACTCCAGATTTAACCGAATTTTCAATGACGGACAACTGCTCTTCTAATTTTAGTTGTTGTTTTTTCTGAACAAGTAAACTTTTATTCAATAATTGAAATTGATAATACAATTGCGCAATTTGATAAGCTAGATTGGCTTCTTGGGTTTCAATTTGAGCCTGGGTTAAGGCTGTTTCTAACCTAGTTTTTTCAATGGCTAATGCATTTTTCCCCCAATCATATAAAACATGATTAGCGGAAAAACCAGTAGAATAATTCATATTTGGTTGAAATTGCAAACTCATTCCATTGAAATTTGCCTTCGCTACCGGATCAATACGAGTTATACCTGCATCTGCACCAATGATTGGTTTTGCAAATGATTCTTGAATTTGTGTTTTTAATTCTCCAATTTTTAAAAGTGATTTTTGACTCTTTAAATTGGAAGAATTGGCCAAAATACCATTAATTAATTGATTTAAATCACTGTTTTGAGCTTGGCTCAAAAAAGAAATGGCAATTGAAATTAAAATGATTATATTTTTTTTCATATTAATGCGCTTCTTCTGCTGCTTTATTTAATTTATTTATCTCTTCTTTGTTTCTCTTTGGTGTTTTTATTAAAAATATAAAAGGAAATATACAGATGAATATGATTGATACTAATCGAAATGTGTCGAGATAAGCAAGATAATATGCCTGTTTTGTAACAATTAAATCAATATTCTTATAGGCTACCTGGGTTGCCTGAAAAGCATCACCCGTTTTTTGTTGAATTGTTGCTGCTATACCTTGAAATCTTTGTTGAAATGCTGGATTTTCGGGAGTAATATTTGCTAATAAATCACTTCTGTGCTGTGCTGCTCTGGAGGTTGCATAATTATTGGCTACAGCAATACCGAATGCACCACCTAATTGTCGAATCATATTGGAAATTGATATTCCTGCTGGGAAATCTTTAGGTTCTAAACCAGCCACCGCTTGATTGATTAAGGGCATTTGAAGCATAGAAACACCAATCACACGTAACATTTGCATTGGGAAAAAATCTGCTCTTCCCATGTCAGCAGTCGAATTTCCTCCTATGAAACCAAAAATCACATAAATGCAAATTCCAACAACCATAAAGGGAATTGGTTTACCTCCTGTGGATAAATATTTTCCAATTACAGGGAAGAGAAATACCCCTAAAAAGGTAGGTAGCATTAACGACCAACCCGTTTCAGTGGGTGTTAATCCATTGATTCGTTGAACCATTAATGGATAAACAAAAACAGATGTGAAAAGTCCAAATCCACCTACAACGGTAAAGATGGAACTCATAGCAAATGTTTTATTATGAAAGACATTCAAATTTACCACCGGATGCTCAGTCGTTTTTTCTCTCCAAATAAAGCCAACTAATCCAACGATAGTTGAAATTGTTAAAATTGTTATAGTTCTTGATTCAAACCATCCTTCTCCTTCACCCTTTTCAAGAATATATTGAATAGAACCGACGAACACCATTAACAACAAAATTCCTGGATAATCTATTTTGATTTTATCCTTTCGAGTTCCTTCTCCTGGTTTTCTTTCGATGAATACAATGGTTAATACGGTGGCTAATACGCAGATGGGAATGTTTACATAAAAAATATCAGACCATTTTAAATTATCAACTATCCAACCTCCTAAAACAGGACCTAAAGAGGGACCCATAACAATACCCATGGCAAAAAAACCAGAAGCTAATGGCCGCTCTTCAGGTTCAAATGCGTCAAATAAAATAGCTTGAGAGGTCGAAAGGAGAGCTCCACCACCAATTCCTTGGATAAATCGCCAAATGACTAATTCCCATAAGGTATCGCTCATTCCACAGAAATATGAGGCAATTCCAAAAATGATGATTGAACTGACATAATAGTTTTTTCTTCCGAAATATTCGCCTAAAAAACCAGTCATAGGAATGATTATTACATTGGCAATCGCATAACTTGTAATGACCCATGCAATATCTTCAATTGTCGCACCTAATGAGCCTGAAATTTGATTTAAGGCAACATTGACAATTGTAGTATCCAATAATTCCATGATGGCAGCGGTAATCGTGGTTAATACAATGATTACCTTCGCAAATCCTTGTGGTTTCGGCATTTTATTTAATTGGAATTGATACCTCTAATGATAGTCCAGCTCGTAAAATGTTTTTTACTTTACTTAAATCTTTAATGGCAATTTTTACAGGAACACGTTGTGACACTTTTACAAAGTTTCCAGAAGCATTGTCAGGAGGCAATAAGGATGCCTTTGCACCCGTTGATTCTGATATTGAAATTATTTCCCCCTCTAATTTATCATTGGGATAGGCATCTAAAATGATTTCAGCCTTTTGACCGACCTTTAAATTGCCAACTTGAGTTTCTTTAAAGTTAGCTACTACCCAATATTGTGAATCATCTACAATGGTCATCATTGGCTGAGAAACTTGAATGAATTGACCTGGTTCTACTGATTTCTTGCCAATTTTGCCATTTTCAGGAGCTAATATGACAAAATAGCTTAATTTTAACTCTTGTTGTTTAACTTTTATCTCTTTTAATTTTAATGCATTCTCAGCCTTTCTCAACAATGATGTTAAAATGGCTTTTTTAGATTCTGAACTTTCAAAATCAGCTTTTGCACCAGTTAATTTGATATCTGCTAAATCTTTTTGATCTTTTATTTCTAAATATTGTTGACGCGTAATTGCCCTATTTTTCTCTAATGTTGTGTAGGTAGCTAAGTCTCTATCAAATTTTTCTGCATTAACTTGAGCGGCGGTTACCTGCGATTTTTGCGCCAATAAACTTTTTTCCAAATTTGAAATATTTGCTTTTGCGTTTTCAATTTCAATTTTTGCTTGTTCAACATCAGCTTTCATTTCTTCCAAAGTTAATTGTGCTTCCGCATCATCTATAACAAGCAAGGTATCACCTTTTTTTACCTCCTCAAAATCATTGATATGAACAGATTTTACATAGCCTGCAGCTCTACTTAAAACAGGTACAAAATAGCTTTCAATTTGTGCATTATCTGTATCCTCATGTGTACTCACATAGTGGTATTTGTTGATACCATAAATTAGGGCTGCTAATAGTACTACTCCAAGAATAATTTTTGGCAAGTTACTTTTGGCTTTTGCTTTATCTGTCATAAAAATTTATTTTTTAACAAATTAACGAAGGTTTTTAAATATTGTCAAGTTTGTTGACTAAAAATATTATTTTATATAAATTTGTATAAAATTTAGAATGCTTTGAAAGAAAATAATTCAAAATACATTTTAGCACGCTTATTGGTCCGGTCTTATCGGTTTATTAAACACGTTAATTCTGAATTTTTAAAATCAAGAGGGTATGAGCATGTAAAAATTGGTCATGTCATGGTGATGATGAACATCCAAGATGGTGCAATGTCGGTTTCCGAATTGGTTAAAAATCTTGAAATGTCAAAACAAGCTGTAAGTGTTTTAATTAAAGAATTGGTACATAAAAATTTTGTAAATACCTGCAAACATCCAGAAGATTCTCGAGCGATATTGGTTTCCCAAACAGAGGAGGGAAGTTTATTTATGGATGCTCTGCATGCTTCCAGACAAAATTTAGATTTGGAAGTAAGTAAAATTCTTGGGGATGATCGCCTAGAAGATTTAAAACATTTATTGGTGGATTTAGTTGATGGTTTAGAACAAAAATGGGGTAGATTAAACGATTCAATTGGTAATACGAAACTTTAATTATAAAATTTATCGTTAAAGTTTACTAAAAATAATTCATGTGTTGCTCTTGTGATAGCTGTATAAACCCATCTTATGAATTCAAGATCAATTTGTTCATCTTTTAAAAACCCTTGATCAACAAAAACTACTGGCCATTGTCCACCTTGTGATTTATGACATGTTAATGCATAGGCAAATTTAACTTGTAAAGCATTTAAATATGGATCTTTGCGTATTGCCTCATTTCTGTCTTTTTTCTTTCCTATGTGTGCGTAATCTTCACAAACGGCATCATAAAGTTTTTTAGATTGATCTTTTCCCATTGAACTTTCAGGAGAATAAAGGGTATCTAACAAAATTTTAGCTTCGACTTCTGGATGTTCATCATAATCCAATAACCTCAAGGCAACGTTAAGAAATCGGAATCCATGCATTTCCTCTTCTTTTTTTATTTTCAAGATTTCAACAAAATCGCCATTTGCCAGGAAGCCTGCTGGCGAATCCTCGTCTAACCAATAGTAATTGTTTCGGACAATCATTAATAAATCACCTGTAGCAATTTCATCTTCTTGGTATAAAATTTGTTGTCTAATATAGCGATTATACAATACCGCATTTTTATTTGAGCGGGTTAAAACAATGGTGTTTTCTTTTCCAAATTTTCGATAAGCATAATTCATACCATCTTCCATTTTTTCACTGCTCATTTTAAAAAAGTCCTTAAATGATTTTGTGTTGAATTGAATGATATTTGATGATTCCGATAATAGATTTCTTAATTGAGTGGCATTGTATAAAATACCAGAATGCATCTCTTGCCGCATCACATCTGTTAATTCATGCTCCTCCACTTCCATGTGGAAATTTGATTTGATATAATCCCTTGAAAGTGCAGGTGATAAATTGGTGCCAACTGGTGGAAGTTGTGCTGTATCTCCAACAAAAATTACCTTATTTCCATTGTGTCCGTTTTCTGGATTGGTAAATATATATTCAATTAAATCTGTTAATAAACTATTTGCACCAAATTCTGCCTCATCACTTATCATAGAGGATTCATCTACGATGTAGATTGTATTTGTTGCATAATTGTTCATTCGTTGAAACGATAAATTACCTGTATGCGCATTACTTACCTGACGATATATTTTTTTATGAATAGTGCTAGCTTTTTTCTTGGCATAGTTTGCCATTACTTTAGCAGCTCTCCCAGTAGGTGCAATTAATTGCGATCGATAGCCAAATTGAGATAAAATTTTTATTAAAGTAGAAATTACAGTCGTTTTTCCTGTACCCGCATACCCTTTAATAATAAAAGTAAGGGCTGCCCATTCATCTTTATTTTGGATGAAATCACCCAATTTTTGAAACAGAACTCTTTGTGAAGGAGTTGGCTCAAATGGGAATTTTTGATGTAATAAAAAAGTGGGACTTTTCTCTATACTCATATTTAACCCTAATTTACAAAATGCAATTAGGAAGCGAAAGTGAATTCTCAATACTTAAATCTCGAAATACATTAATGAGGCAAATTCGTTCGTATGCCAATAATTCATCTAAAAATATATCACATTCTTGGATTTTTTGGTCATCTATGAGTCTTGCTCGAGTAGTGCCTTCCAGTAAGGGGCTTTTTGGAGTAAACCAACTTCCATTTTTAAAAAATGCCAAATTTGCAATACAACAATCTTGAATTAAATTTTTAGAATAAAAGATGATTTCATCCGATTCCGGATGAAGTTTTTTTTGCATTGAAAAGTATGTTCTATCTGCCCATTTATAAGTGTAGTCATATTCTCCAATTTCACACAATGAAAATGATTTAATTTTATTTTCTTGATAGGGTAGTAATTCAAATGATTTTACTTCTTCTTCATATAATAATCTACCCCTAAACAAACCTACAGCAGGCAATTTAAGATGATTGAAATAATCAATTAAGGAAAATCCATTTTCAATTTGATATAAATCTTTGAAACTACGATCAACTCTAGTTTGATGGTAGGAAAGATGTTCTACTTTTCCATTTTCTACTCGAAAGGTTTCTAATAAATCAAACATCAAAATGGTAAATAGATTTTGTCAATTAATTCTTGGTACTCGTTTTCAGCTTTTGAAAATACGGTAATTCCTCCTCCACTTTTAAAATATTTTTTTTCTCCTCTTTGTTCTATAAATCGAATCATTACAGCACTATCTAAATTTTTTCCGTCAAATTCCCCCATTATTCCTGTATAAAAGCCCCTTGAGTAACCCTCAATTTCTTCAATAAGTTCACAAGTTGATGCTTTGGGTGCACCTGTAATCGATCCTGCGGGCAATAATTCCTGTAATATACTTCCAATTTTACCTTTATACTTTGGTATGATTTGTCCAGAAATTTTAGAAGACATTTGCCACAAATTACCTTTATTAGTTTTTACTTTTTCAAGAAATTTAAAATGTTCAACTTGGATTGGATAGGCTACCTTGCTTAAATCATTTCTGATTAAATCTACAATGGTTGCATGTTCCGCATTTTCTTTTTCATTATCAATAAGTTTTTGTTTAGAATTTAAATCTATATCTTTTTGGGTTCCTTTCATTGGAAAGGAATAAATTACATTATCAATAATTTGTACAAAAGTTTCAGGTGAAAAAACTACAAATTGATCTTTTAGAAGATATTTATATTTAGCCTTTGCATTTATAAATATTTCCTCTAAACTTAAATTAGTCGTTATTTCAGTTTCTTGAGTGAGGTTCAATAAAAATGATCTTCCTTCACGCAAAGCCGATTGAACTTCTTCGAATTTTTTTTGATAGGTTTGAAATTCAATTGGATGAATAGTAAAAAAATAGTCATTGACTAACCTATCCTTTGTATGTAAATCAGTTTTTTCCGTAGTAAAAAGTCCACATTTTTCTCCTTTATAATCAATTATGAAGGAGAATTTTTGTCCAGATTGACTCAATTTATCCATTTTTGGTACCAATTCGTCAAAAGACAAGAACTCCATACGTACTTTCTTGCAATTTATAGGTATTGTTTTGCTAATTCTAAAACCCTTGGTAGGCCGGATGGGTTTTGTCCTCCTGCAGTTGCTAAAAAGGCCTGACCGCCACCACCTCCTTGAACTTCTTTTGCTAATTCTCGAATTATTTGGCCAGCGTTTAATCCTCTTGAATCAACTAAAGTCTTTGAAATGGATAATGCTAAGCTTGCCTTTCCATCTATTTCTGCAACTAATAAACAAAATATGTTTTCATGTTGATTTTGGATTTCAAAACAAACGTTTTTCAATGCATCAGAAGTGGGAGCTTCAATTTTTTCAATTAAAAAGGATAAATGCTGATTTTTTTGAATTTTCAGTACCAATGAATCTTTTATTAGATTCATTTCTTTTGCTTGGTAAGCTAATACCGTTTTTTGAAGGTTATTATTTTGTTCGATTAAATTTGAAATGGATTTTACCAAATCTTTTGGTGATTTTAACATTTCATTTAATTGATCCAACACCAGTTCCTGGTCTGTTAATAATTGATAAGCTTTTTGTGCTGTTATTGCTTCAATTCTTCTAACCCCTGTGGCTACTGAGCTTTCTGAAATGATTTTAAATAAGCCAATTTCACCGGTTGATGGCACATGAGTTCCACCGCATAATTCTACTGAAAAATTTTTGTCAAATGTAATTACTCGTACGAAATCTCCATATTTTTCACCAAATAAGGCCATTGCGCCTTTGTTTTTAGCTTCTTCAATTGGAACATTTCTCTCCTCTAATAAAGGAATATTTTGACTAATTTTTTCATTAACGATGCGTTCAATTTCTTTTATTTCCTCTTCAGTAACTTTTTGGAAATGTGAAAAATCAAAGCGCAATAATTCTTCATTGACTAAACTTCCTTTCTGGGCAACATGTTTGCCAAGAACACTTTGTAAAGCAGCTTGCATCAAATGAGTTGAACTATGATTTTGAGTTATAGAACGTCTTCTATTTAAATCAATTTTTGCTATCACAGTTTCACCTGCCACTTTTTCTATGGAAGGATTATTTATTATGTGAACAATTAAATCGTTTTCTTTTTTAGTGTCAATAACTTGAATGATTGTTTTTGACTCATTGAAATGCAATGCACCAGAGTCCCCAACTTGTCCACCAGATTCTGCATAAAATGGTGTGGTTTCTAATACTACTTTATATTGAATCCCAGCTTTATTTTGAATTTTTTGGTATTTTAAAATTTGAGTTTGAGTTTCATATAATTCATATCCGACAAAACTTGCTTCTTCTGAATCATTTAATATGACCCAATCCTCAGCACTTGCATTCGCATCCTTTCTCGAGCGGTCTTTTTGTGCATTTAAAGCAATTTGGTATCCTTTTTCATCTATTTCTAACTGGTTTTCTCTTGCAATGAGAGCTGTTAAATCGATAGGAAAGCCGTAGGTGTCATTTAATTCAAAGGCATCTTCACCTGAAAGGATGGTCTTATTTGCATTTTTTGTTTCTTGAATCAATTTATCTATTCGGACCAATCCGGTAGATAAAGTTCTTAAAAATGAAATTTCCTCTTCTTGAATTACTTTCGCCACAAAAGATTCTTGTGCAACCAATTCATCAAATACTCCTTTGAATTGTTTTGAAAGCAATGGTACTAAATCATATAAAAAAGGTTCTTTGAAGTTTAAATAGGTGTAACCATATCGCACAGCACGACGAAGAATTCGACGTATAACATAGCCAGCTTTTGCATTCGATGGAAGCTGACCATCTGCAATACAGAAGGCAATTGCACGAATATGGTCTGCAATAACTCGCATGGCAATATCTGACCATTTTTCTGCACCATAGGCTATTCCACATTTAGTGGACAAATATTGAATTGTTCCCTGGAATACATCTGTATCGTAGTTGGATTGTTTTCCTTGAATAGCCATACACAACCGCTCAAACCCCATTCCTGTATCAACATGTTTTTCTGGTAATGGTACCAAAGAACCATCGGCCATTCGTTCGAATTGCATGAATACATTATTCCAAATTTCTACAACTTGTGGATGATCAGCATTAACCAAAGATTTACCTGGAATTGAATCTACTTCCGACTGGTTTCTCAAATCAATATGAATTTCGGAACAAGGACCACAAGGACCTGTTTCTCCCATTTCCCAAAAATTATCTTTTTTATTACCTAAAATGATTCGATCTTCTCCTACAATCTTTTTCCAAATATCAAAAGCTTCTTGATCAAATGGAACTCCATCAGACTCACTTCCTTCAAAAACTGAAACGTAAATTCTATCTTTTGGTAATTTATAAACCTCTGTAAGTAACTCCCAAGACCAGTTTAGGGCTTCTTTTTTAAAATAATCTCCGAAAGACCAATTGCCCAGCATTTCAAACATAGTATGGTGGTAAGTGTCGAAACCAACATCTTCTAAATCGTTGTGCTTACCAGATACTCTTAAACATTTTTGAGTATCCGCAATACGTTTAGATGGTGGAGTTCCATTTCCCAAAAAGAAATCTTTAAATTGAGCCATTCCTGAATTATTAAACATCAGTGTTGGGTCATTTTTAGCAACTAATGGAGCGGATGCTACTATCAAATGTTCTTTCGATTTAAAAAAATCTAAAAATTGCTGGCGGATCTCCGTTGAGGTCATTGGGTATTCGTTGAAATTATAGTAAATTAGATGATAAACTTTATCAAACCTTAAAATTAGTTCTTTTTTTCAAAAAAATGGAGTTAAATAAGCAATATTATATCATTTCCGAAGTTGCGGAATATTTTAAGGTAAAGCCTTCTAAAATCAGATATTGGGAAAGTCAATTCCCGCATTTAAATCCAAAAAGAAAATCTAGTGGAATTCGGAAATACACTCTTGAAGATATCAATAAAATAAAAGTTTTGGTTGAACTAATTGATGGCAAAGGATTGACTTTAGATGGAGCAAAATTAGCAATTAATGCTAAAGGAATTCCTAAAAATGAAAATCAAACATTAATTAATCAGCTTACTGATATTCGTAATTTTTTACAAGTTTTAAAGGAAAATCTTTCCGAGGATTAATTTATTTTCGGCATAAAAAAAATGCCGAACTCTATTTCCAACCTTTTATATACTATTGCACTTACCCAAATAAAAAATGTTGGGTCAATTACTGCACGTAAACTTATTGCTCATTTTGGTAGTTCTTCTGGAGTATTTACAGCTTCTTCTAAGGATTTACGACTGATTCAAGGAATTGGTTCCTATATTATCAATGAATTGAGAAATAAAAAATATCTTTTTGAGGCTGAAAAAATACTTGCTTATTGTAATGCTTCAAATTTCCATGTTTACGCCATTGATTCTAATGGTTATCCCAATCGTTTGAAAACTTTATATGATGCTCCATTGGTATTATACCTAAATGGAAAAAATGAGTTGAATGCTGAAAAATCCATAGGACTTGTTGGAACAAGGAGGGCAACCGAATATGGTAAAAAAGTTTGTGAACACATCGCCTCAGGTTCTAAAGAAGCCTCTATTCAATTCATCAGTGGTCTAGCCTTTGGTATTGATGCGTCTATTCATCAAGCCTGCGTGAATTTAAATATACCGAATTTTGCTGTTTTAGCTGGAGGTTTTCATTTTTTATATCCATATCAGCATCGAAAATTGGCTGAAAGTATTTTGGAAAATGGGGCTTGGATTTCTGAACATCCACCTCATGTTAAACCTGATGCTAGGTATTTCCCCATGCGAAATCGAATTATAGCGGGTTTATCGGATGCTTTAATTGTTGTAGAGGCAGCACAAAAGGGTGGGGCAATTATTACAGCTGATTTTGCTAATAATTATAATAGAGAGGTTTTTGCTGTACCTGGAATGATTGATAAACCTTTCTCAGAAGGATGTAATTTATTGATTTATGAAAACAAGGCACATATATTTATTTCGATAGAAAAATTATTGGAACATATGCAATGGAATACACGTATTGCCAATTCTCTACAAAAAATCAATCTAGATTTTTCAAGATTTACACAAAATGAATCCGCTATCCTTGCAAATTTACATCAATTGGGAGAGTTGTCAATAGAGGAATTAGCTTGGAAAACGCAAATCCCATTAAAAGAAATTGCCTTAATTACCATTAATTTAGAATTTAACGGATTGATTAGGGCAATTGCTGGCAATCGATATCGACTTAATTAAAGATCTTTTTTCCATTCAGATGGATTTATTCTCCAATCTTGCAAGGTAACTAATTGAGGCTCTGTTACATAATTTAATTTAACTGCCTCTTCAATTAAAACATCGTAATTACTTAATGTATAATAGGGAATATTTTTATTTTTGAAATTATCTTCAGCAATTTGGAATCCGTAGGAGAATATGGCAACCATACCCAAAACATCTGCACCTTCATTGATTAAAGCATCTGCAGCCTTTAGGGAACTGCCTCCCGTTGAAATTAAATCTTCAATTAAAACTACTTTTTGACCTTTCGAAAGTTTACCTTCTATTTGATTTCCCATGCCGTGAATTTTGGGATCAGGTCGTACATAACAAAATGGTAAATCTAAATAATCTGCAACTAAGGCGCCTTGGGCAATACCTGCCGTCGCAACCCCTGCAATGATTTCAACTTCCGGAAAATAGGCTTTTACAGCTGCTGATAGTGCATTTTTGATATGTGTTCTCACATCTGGAAATGACAATGAAATTCTATTGTCACAATAAATGGGTGAATTCCAACCAGATGCCCATTTGAAAGGTTGATTGGGTCTCAATTGTATAGCCTTAACTTTTAATAGATGCTGTGCAACTTCTTGTTGAATACTTATGTTTTCCATGGAAATTATTTATGATCACTTAACACAAATTTAAAATTAAATTCCTTCATTTCTTAAAAGATTTCTATTTTTGCCTTCAAATAAATGTAAATAATGGTAATTTTTATCGACGATCGACCAATTCGCATCCTTAAAAAATCGAAAGCTAAATCTTTACAACATGATGAAGATTTCGATTTAATCGTAGATACAAGATTACAGAGTATTAAAGTTGAAAAATTCATTGGTCATACTTGTCTCATCAATGTTTCAACTTCTCAAATAGAAAAAATTCTAAGAAATTTACATGAAAAATCAGATTTAACTTTTCATTCCTTATATATTATTGTTGATGATAAAAAAGCAGCGAAAGAAAAAGTGAAAAGTATTTATTCCGTTGTAGAAGCTGCCGGTGGAATCGTTTTAAATCAAAACAAAGATGTTTTGATGATCTTCCGTTTAGGTAAATGGGATTTACCAAAAGGAAAGCTTGAAAAAGGAGAGAAGTTTTCTATTGCAGCCATTAGAGAAGTTGAAGAGGAGTGCAATGTGAAAGCTAGGTTAGATCAAAAAATTTGTACAACTTATCATACCTACACACACAAAAATCAATTGGTTCTGAAGAAAACCAAATGGTACTTAATGCAAGAAATTAACGAATCAATGTTAAAAGCTCAATCTGAAGAAAATATTGAGAAAGTAGAATGGCAGAATTATCAACAATTAAACAAGAGTTTAACGAATACCTATTCTTCTATCCGTTATGTTATTCAAAATTTTAAACTAATCAATTAACTTATAGGGTAAATATTGGTCTACAGCGCTACCGTATTTGTGCAAATCTCTAATAATCGTAGAACTAATTGGAGCTAAATGTGGTGAGGTAATCAAAAAAATTGTTTCCAATTCCTCATTTATGTGCCTGTTTACCTGAGAAATGGAATTTTCATATTCAAAATCTGTTGTGTTACGTAATCCCCTTAAGATGTACTTAGCTCCAACTTTTTTAGCCACATTTGCTGTTAAATCTTGGTAAGAGATAACTTTAACAGGTTTTCCTGCAAATGTTTCTTCAATATATTTTTTCATTTGTTCTAATTCGAAATATCGTTTCTTATTTGAATTGTGGCCAATTCCAACCACTATTTCATCAAATAAGCCGATTGCACGTAAAACTATGTCTTCATGTCCTTTGGTGAACGGATCAAATGAACCTGGAAAAAATGCTATTTTAGGCTTGTTCATGTATGTTTTGTAATGGAATGGAAAGGGATTTTAATTCATCAAAAAAAGTACTTTCAAATAATTTCTCTCCTTGAATGCTAAAGGTATCATTGGTCCAAATGAAATCAAATGATTCCCTGATGGCGTGCAAATAATAGGCTAATTCAATAGCATTTGTATATTTATAAGAATTTGCAATATGTAATTTCCCATTTTTTCGAAGTATAACAAATGTTAACTCCTTTTCAATCCAAACATGCATCTGATTTCTCAAAAATTTTGATGTTTGAATTAATTGGTTACCAAGGAAATGAGAATATTTAAAGGTACTTAATGGAAATTTCATGGCTATGTAATCTTTCCATTGACTCTGGATAAAAAATGAAAATATAGCTTCCTCTTTTTCAATCTCTTGATGATGGATTTCACAACTTTCAGAATTTTTGCCTCCAATTGCCTTTTCTAAAAAATCGGAAATAAATAGATTTGAAAAATATTCTTTGGGCGTTAATAGAAATTTATCATTGATAATATTGACTTCAATTTCTTGAAGATCAACTAAATGTAGCTGAAAGTAATTTTCCAAGATTAAAGAAAAATTTTCATTATTTCTCCAATCAAATTTCATTTCCTTTTTTTCCAATAAATGAAAAGTTGAAAGAGTTAGTCCTTCATCCGACAAAGAAATATGTAGCTTTTTGGAAAGAGTCATTAATTAATTTTCAGTTAGAAAACCTAATTAGAAGACTAAATTGCAAAAAAATCTTGGAATGGAATAAAAATTTCAGTTTTTTTCTACTTGGAAATTGAGTAATTTTGCACCTTAATTTTCAAGATATGTTATCAGTTTCTAATGTTTCCTTACGCTTTGGGAAAAGAGTTTTATTCGAAGAAGTAAATATCAAATTTACAGAAGGTAATTGTTATGGACTTATTGGTGCGAACGGTGCTGGTAAATCTACTTTTCTAAAAATCTTATCTGGTGAAATTGAGTCTCAAACGGGGTCTGTAAGCATGAATCCTGGAGAAAGGATGTCTATTTTAAAACAGAATCATTTTGAATACGAGGAAACGCCAGTATTACAAACGGTTATCATGGGAAATAAGCGTTTGTATGATATCATGGTTGAAAAAGATGCCATTTACTCAAAAGAAGATTTTACTGAGGAAGATGGAAACAAAGCGGCTGATTTAGAGGCAGAATTTGCTGAATTAAATGGTTGGGAAGCAGAATCGGAAGCCGGCGCTTTGTTAAGTGGCCTAGGCGTAAAAGAAGATTTACATTACTCCTTATTAAAAGATCTTAACGGTTCAGATAAAGTAAAAGTTTTACTTGCGCAAGCTTTGTTTGGGAATCCAGATATTTTATTACTAGATGAACCAACTAATAATTTGGACATCGATTCCATACTTTGGTTAGAAAATTTCTTGCAAAATTTTAAGAATACAGTAATTGTCGTTTCTCACGATCGTCATTTCTTAGATAATGTGTGTACACACATTGCCGATTTAGATTTTGGAAAAATTCAATTGTATGGAGGAACTTATACTTTTTGGTATGAATCTTCTCAATTAGCAGCACGTCAGCGTGCTGATCAAAATAAGAAAACAGAAGAGAAACGAAAAGAATTAGAAGAATTTATTCGTCGTTTTTCTGCTAACGTTGCTAAATCAAAGCAGGCAACAGCTCGCCAAAAAATGTTAGATAAATTACAAGTAGAAGATATTCAACCCTCTTCCCGAAAATATCCTTTTATAAATTTCAAACCAGAACGTGAGGCAGGTGACCAATTATTGGCGGTTGAGAATCTTTCTTACACCACCAATGAAGGTATAAAGTTGTTTGAAAATTTAAATTTTACGATAAACAAAGGAGATAAGGTTGCTTTTCTCGCAAAAGATTCTTTAGCAATAACTGCTTTATTTGATATATTGTCAGGTGAAAAGCAGGGCTCATCTGGTGAATTCAAATGGGGAATTACTACTACCCAAACCTATTTACCAAATGACAATGCCCAATATTTTAAAGAAGATGCATTGAATTTAGTGGATTGGTTACGCCAATACTCCACAGAAAAAGATGAAAGTTTCATTCGAGGTTTCCTTGGTCGTATGTTATTTTCAGGAGATGAAGCGCTTAAAAAATGCACAGTTCTTTCTGGAGGTGAAAAACAACGTTGTATGTTTTCGAGGATGATGTTGTCTGGTGCAAATGTTTTATTATTTGATGAGCCTACTAATCACCTTGACCTAGAATCTATTACAGCCCTAAACAATGGCATGATAGATTTTCCGGGTACCATACTATTTACTTGTCATGATCATCAATTAACAAATACCGTTGCCAATCGTATCATTGAATTAGGAACAAGTAATCATATGGATAAATTAATGACATATGATGATTATATTACTGATGCTGCTGTAAAAATTCAAAGAGCAGGTTTATAAATCGTAAATTGTTAATTATGAATTATAAAGTTTTAATGATATATATTTATAAAATCACAATTAACAATTTACAACTTACAATTTCTTCACTTCTTCTTTGACCACCGGAATTAATTCCCTCAATTGACTTATTCTTTTATCATGTGAGGGATGGGTACTTAGAAATTCTGGTGGTTTTTGTCCACCAGAAGCATGTTTTTCCATTCTTTCCCAGAAGGAAATAGCCTCCTCTGGTTGATAACCAGCGACACTTAACAAAATCAAACCAATTTTATCAGCCTCTAATTCATGGGATCTACTAAATGGTAACATCACTCCAATTTGAGTTCCAATTCCATAATATTGCTGCCATGTTTTTTGAGTAATGGTATCTTTTTTCGAAGTTGCTAAAGTTAGGGCCATCGCTCCATATTGTTGTAATTCAGCAGCCTTCATGCGTTGTCCTCCATGATTGGCCAATGCATGTGCAATTTCGTGACCCATAACTGTTGCTATGCCTGCTTCGTTCTGGCAAATAGGTAAAATACCCGTATAAAAAACAATTTTACCTCCTGGCATACACCATGCGTTTACTTGTTTATCATCAACTAGTTTACTTTCCCATTTGTAATCTTTCAAATAATCCTTGTATCCATGCTTATCTAACCACAACTGAGCAGCTTTTACTAATTTCTCGCGTATAAGATCTATATTTCTTGCATCCTTCGTGTTTTTTATAACTTTTGATTCTGATAAAAATTTATCATATTCTTGAAAAGTTAATGGAAATAATTCTTGATTGGCTACACCAAGAGTTTTTTGTCCAGTGAATGGATTTAAAGTGGTACAAGAAACGAGAACGATTAATAGGAAGAGATAATTTGGAATTTTTTTCATAAAACAAAAATAAAAAAGAAGGGGCATTTGCCCCTTCAAATTTACTAAAAATAAATGCTAAAGATTTCTTTATTAAAGGATGAATCTCGTCGATAAAAAGTTAGATTGCTGATTTTCTACAATTTGATTAACGATATCCTTATTCAATTGATTTGCCTTAGTGGCTACCACTGTTCGAATCGAGAAAGAGCGTAAAGCAGCTGTTACGGAAAGAGTACCTTCTGCTGAATCTTTTCTACCCGTAAAAGGGAAGGAATCCGGTCCTCTTTGACATTGCGCATTTACATTGACACGAGATACCTGATTTACCGTTTCATCAATTAAAGAAGATATTTGATTCGGATCGGTTCCAAAAATAGCTACTTGTTGGCCATGTGATGATTCATGAATATAATCAATTGGTACATTGATGTCATCAAATGGTACAATAGGAACCACAGGACCAAATTGTTCTTCAGACCAAACCTTCATTTTATTATTCACCGGATATAAAACAGCTGGGAAGAATAGCGATTTAAAGTTTTCACCACCATGTGGATTTAAAACTTTTGCACCATGTAACTTAGCATCCTCAATTAATTCTTTTAAATAAGCAGGTTTATTGGGTTCAGGTAGTGGAGTGATTTGCACACCTTTGTCCCATACCATTCCAACTTTTAATTCCTCTACTTTTGCTACAAATGCCTTATTGAATTCATCTACCAATGAGGTATGAACAAAAATTATTTTAACAGCTGTACAACGCTGGCCATTAAATGACAAAGAACCTAAAACACATTCATTGACTGCAGTTTCTAATTGTGCACTTTCAGTAACAATAGCAGCATTTTTTGCATCTAATCCTAAAATTGCACGTAAACGATTTACTTTAGGGTGCATCTTCTTTAATTTATCTGCTACTTTAGAGGATCCAATCAAGGTCAATACATCAATTTTTCCTGATTCCATTAATTGTGGAATAATGCTGTTTCCTCTACCATATAAGGTATTTATAACACCTGCAGGGAATGAATCTTTAAAAGCTTCTAATAAAGGATAATGTAATAAAGTGCCATGTTTTGGTGGTTTAAATAACACAGTATTTCCCATTATTAAAGCTGGAATTAAGGTGGTAAAGGTTTCATTCAATGGATAATTGAATGGACCCATACATAAAACAACACCAAGAGGAGACCTACGAACTTGACCAATAATACCTTCCTCTATTAAAAAGGTGGATGATGTTCTGTCAATATCTTTTAAAGCTCCAACAGTATCATAAATGTACTGTACTGTTCGATCAAATTCTTTTTGCGAATCAGCTAAAGATTTTCCAATTTCCCACATCAATAATTTGACAACCTCATCTCTTTTCTGAATCATTTTTTGTGTAAATTTTTCTACACATTCAATACGTTGTGAAACAGTCATAGATGGCCATTCTCCTCTACCATTTGAATAGGCTTTTACTCCAGCATACAAAACTTCCATTGCATCAGTTGCATCAGTAATAGGATAGGAGCCAATTCTTTTTTGTTCAAATCCTTTTGCCGTTTTTATGTAAATAGGTGACCAAACGTCCTGCGTTTTGCCATTCCATTTTCTCATTTCACCATTTACCAAATATTCTCTTTGTTCAATGGGATTATCTAATTCAAATTCCTTTGGAATTGAACCTTCGCTTGGAAATAATTTTTCTAAATCACTCGATTGCATAATTGTTCTTTTGTTGACACAAATTTCAAACTTTTGTATTATTTGACCTTTAAATCAACTAGTTTATTTAATAAATTAAATGAAAAATAAAAATAATACAAAAACTTTATACTTGTAATCGTTTACGGAATTATTTTACTTGCCAATTTTCATTTTTTAATTTCAATATAACCATTGAAAGTAAGGCAAGTAATGCTGAAATGAAGAAAGGAATAGGAATATTATTGTCCTCTCCCTGAAAGATGTATCCGCTAAAATATGCTCCAATTCCGATACCCGTTTCCAAGGCAATATACATGGTGGCCATGGCTCTTCCCATGTGATTAGGATCCCCTAAATCATTGGTCCATGCAGCTAATGTTGGTGTATTGAAACCCCCAGAAATTCCGTAAAAAATAGCAGA
>JACCDK011618994.1_pt1 | contig 20880 bp, 18 predicted proteins | sample 7445871 | NCBI WGS metagenome assembly JACCDK01 (sample SAMN15323436, study PRJNA562643) | freshwater metagenome | isolation source: river surface water | place: USA:Blue River Watershed | collected 2017-08-15
AGTGGCCGACATGACCGCTCCTGCTACTACCGCTCCCAGAAGGGCGAGCGGTGACTTATGGGCCTTCTTCATTGGTGTCCCCCCTTTATTGTTTAAGCAGCTAAGAGATAAAGAAAATCTTCTAGCTAGCGGTAATCTAGTCCTGTGTATTTGAAAAGTCAATTAAAGCAATACGGTCAGTTGCATTAGTTTTTATTGTTACTGACCAGTCAGATTTTGATCCCATTAAGAGTGCAAAAATAGACGAAAATCACAACAAAAATGTGCGTCGCAACATGAAATAATGCGGCTGTTTTAATGTTTAAAACCCATGATTTGGCAAATACGCAAACGATCAAGCGTTGCACTAATTTTCCGTGCCGCAACAAAAGTTATCGACGAATCCGGCACCAACTGACCGGAAATTCATTTACATTCAGACCGGCCGTCCCCCACCCGGAACCCCATCAAGAATCAAGGAAATTCCGACTTGCACCACCTGGATTGCTGGCCGTCGACCTGCTTAAGGAAATACACCAATATGCGATTTTTTTTTCACGCGACAGTACTGACTGCCCTGTTCATCAGCAGCATGTCCCAAGCCGAGACACAAAAAACTTTCAAGGACTGTGCGCAATGCCCGGAGATGATCAACATTCCCTCAGGCAAATTTTTGATGGGTACAAAACGACTGACATCGAGAGAAGGTTTGTCCGAAGAGCAGTTGAAATTATCGGGAGAATTTGAGGAATACCCTCAGCATGAAGTAATTATCAAATCATTTTCCATGGGTATTCGAGAAGTCACTCAAAAAGAGTGGGTTTTTATTATGGGCAGTAATCCCAGCGAAAACAAAGGCGATGATCTGCCTGTAGAAAATATCACCTGGGAAGAAGCGAAGGCATTTACTCATAAACTTAGCGAACTCACGGGGAAAAATTATCGACTGCCGACTGAAGCAGAATGGGAATATGCGGCCCGTGCCGGCAGCGGATCAATTTTTCATTTTGGAGATAATCCCGCGGGGCTGGCAGAGCACGCCTGGTTCAGGGATAACGCAGACGGTAAATCGCACAAGACGGGAACTAAAAAACCCAATCCCTTCGGCCTGTACGACATGCTCGGCAACGTATGGGAACGGACCGAAGACTGCTGGCATATCGACTATGAAGATGCCCCTGCAGATGGCTCCGTCTGGGAATCGGAGGATTGCGCGTTCCGCGTCGTACGCGGTGGCGCCTGGGTGAACCATGCGCAATTCCTGCGCTCCGCTTATCGTTTCCGCTACGCACCCGGGAGCCGCTATGAATTCGTAGGCGTGCGTATCGTACGCTCGGATTAATTGCTTTTCGAGGCGGCGTACCGATCCGTTTCACGATGCACCAGCTGGTACAACAGCGGCAATACCAGCAAGGTCAGCAGCGTCGAGGATAGGATACCGCCAATGACGACGGTTGCGAGCGGCCGCTGCACCTCAGCGCCCGTGCCCGTCGCGATCGCCATCGGCAAAAATCCCAGCGATGCCACCAGCGCGGTCATCATCACTGGGCGCAAGCGCGTTATCGTGCCCTCGCGCACGGCGGCTGCCAGTGGCAGGCCCTGCTCCTGCAGGCCACGAATGAATGAGATCAAGACCAGACCATTTAATACCGCAACGCCCGATAGCGCAATGAAGCCAACAGCACCCGAAATGGAGAGCGGTATGTCGCGCAACCACAGTGCCAGCACCCCGCCTGTCAGCGCAAACGGAATGCCGGTAAATACCAGCAGACCATCTTTCACATTGCCAAACATGGCGAACAGCAAAACGAAAACAAGAAACAGGGCAGCCGGCACCACCAGTTTCAAACGCTGTGTGGCGGACTGAAGATTTTCAAAAGTCCCACCCCACTGAGTCCAGTAACCTGTCGGTAAAGTCACCGAAGCCAATCGCTGACCGGCCTCATCGACGAAGCTGCCGACATCACGCTCTCGCACATTCGAGGTAACGACAATGCGGCGCTTGCCATTTTCACGGCTGATCTGATTAGGCCCCGGCGCCAGTGTCAAAGTGGCCACCTCGGCCAGCTGAATAAAGCCCGTCGCGCCGTTACTTCCCCGCACCGGCAAAGTGACAGGAAGACGTTTCATCGCATCGATATCGCCGCGCAAATTCTCCGGCAAACGAACCACGATATCGAAACGCCGGTCACCCTCAAACAAGGTACCCGCCTTGCTGCCGCCAATCGCAGCCGCGACGACGTCCTGCACTTCCATGATCGTGAGCCCATAACGCGCCAACTTTTGACGATCGATGATAACTGTCAGCATAGGCAAGCCCGTGGTCTGCTCCACTTTGACATCAACTGCACCCGGGACCTGACGCATGACTGTTGCAGTCTCTTCAGCGAGTCGGTGTAACTGATCCATGTCATCACCAAAAATTTTGACCGCCACATCGCTACGCACACCCGAGATCAGTTCATTGAAGCGTAGCTGAATCGGCTGCGAAAAATCGTAGTTGTTACCGGGGATTTTCCAGACGACCTCACGAATTTCCTCTAGCAGCTGATCCCGTGTTTTATCAGGGTCAGGCCATTTTTCTACCGGCTTGAGCATGATGTAGCCATCCGACAGACTCGGTGGCATGGGATCGGTCGCAATCTCGGCAGTTCCGATACGCGTAAACACACGTTCAATCTCGGGAAATTTCGTCTTCAACGTCGTCTCGATCTGCATCTGCATCGCCACTGCTTGTGTCAGGCTGACGCCCGGGGCGCGTATGGTCTGAAAGGCCAGATCACCCTCATTCAGATTGGGGACGAATTCACTACCAATGCGCGTAAGCAGCAAGCCGGCGAGTATCGCCGCGACCAAAGCGAAAGTCAGAACAACGGCCCTCGCCTGCATGACCCAGTCATACATGAGCACATACCAGCGCTTGATCCAGACCAAAAGCGCGATTTCTTTTTCTTGTACTCGTCCGGTCACCAGCATCGCCACCGCGGCTGGCACAAAGGTCACCGACAAAATCATCGCACCCAGCAGCGCTGCCACCACGGTGAAAGCCATCGGATGGAACATTTTTCCTTCCACGCCCGAGAGGGAAAAAATCGGCAGGTACACCACCATGATCATGAACTGCCCGTACAACAAAGGCCGGCGCGATTCACGCGCCGCCTCAAAAACCTCATGGAAGCGTTCCTCGCGCGTCAGCACCCGACCCTGCAGTGACTGTGAATGCGCAAGCCGACGAATGCAGTTTTCGACAATCACCACCGCGCCATCGACGATGATGCCGAAGTCCAGCGCACCCAGACTCATCAGGTTGGCGCTGACCTGATATTGAACCATGCCGGTAAAGGTGAACAGCATCGCCAATGGAATCACGGCCGCAGTAATAATTGCTGCGCGCAGATTCCCCAAAAAGACAAACAGCACTGCAATCACCAGAATCGCACCTTCGAGCAGATTTTTTTTGACGGTGGCGATCGCCTTGTCGACCAGAATGGTTCGGTCATACACCGTCACGGCGCGTATACCCTCGGGAAGGTTACGATTGATTTCCTGCATTTTCAGATCAACTGCCTGCGATACGGTACGACTGTTCTGCCCCATCAGCATGAACACGGTACCGAGCACGACTTCCTTGCCATTGGCCGTTGCTGCGCCAGTGCGTAATTCCTGCCCGATGCCGACTTCAGCCACATCACGCACCCGCACCGGAATACCACCTGCATTCTTGATGACGACATTGCGAATATCTTCCAGCGTAAGCACCTGACCCGGCGCTCGCACCAGATACTGCTCACCCCGTTTCTCGATGTAACCTGCGCCGGCATTGTGATTGTTCTGATCAATGGCAGCGACCAAATTTTCCATGGACACGCCCAGTGAAGCCAGCCGCTCGGGATTGGGCGCAATCTGGTACTCCTTTACGTAGCCGCCTATAGAATTGATCTCGGTGACACCCGCGACATTACGCAACTGGGGCTTGATCACCCAATCCTGTATCTCGCGCAGATCCGTATCGGTGTAGGGTGAGCCATCGGCTTTTTTTGCACGCCTGTCTGCTTCGACGGTCCACAGATAAATCTCCCCCAGACCCGTGGCGATTGGCCCCATGGTGGGTGTCACACCCAAAGGCAATTTGTCGCGTGCCTGTGTGATGCGCTCATTGACCATCTGGCGCGCAAAATAGATGTCCGTACCTTCTTTAAAAATCACGGTCACTTGCGACAGGCCGTAACGCGACAAAGAGCGTGTCTGCTGCAGATTGGGCAATCCAGCCATCACAATTTCGATTGGATACGTGATCCGCTGCTCTGCCTCCAGCGGCGAGAAACCAGGCGCTTCCGTATTAATCTGCACCTGCACATTCGTGATATCCGGCACAGCATCAATCGGCAGCTGCTGATAACTCAACATGCCGGCCAGTGCCACACCCAAAGTGGCCAGCAGCACCAGCGCGCGCTGGTTGATTGCGAATTGAATCAGTTTCTCGAACATGGCAAGGCTCCTGTCGGGCTCAGTAGCCTTCTTCTGACGTCATTTTTGTCAGCTCGGACTTGATGATGTAACTGCCCCGCGCGGCATAACGTGTGCCCGGTGGCAGACCCTCCAGCACTTCAATGTATTTGTCATCACTGACGCCAAGCTTCACGCTACGCGGCACGAATCGCTTCTCTTCGCGCACAAACACCACCTGGCGATTCCCCAAGGTCTGAACCGCCTCGGTCTCCACAGCCACCGGTACCTGAAGATTGGCGGCATTGACTTCGATACTGACAAATAATCCCGGTCGCCAGGTACCCTGAGGGTTGGCGAGCAAGATACGGGCTCTGGCCATGCGGGTTTGTTCACCTACCAAAGCGCCCAAAAAGGCGACCGTACCCGTTGCCTTGGCGTCAAATGCGGTGGCGCGCACCAGTACCTTGGCCCCAACGCGCATGAGTGGCAGATCCTTGGCGGGAATACTGACCTCGACCCAGACCGAGGACATATCGGAAATCGTCATGATGTGCGTGTCTTCTCTGACCGCCTCACCCACGCTGAGCTTGCGCTCGACGACCAGACCATCATAAGGCGCCCGCAATTCAAAGCGATTCAGGCCAGCACCGCTGCCGGCCGCAACACCCAGGGCACTCAGCTTCTGCTGCGCATTTTCTACAGCAATCTCCGCCTCGCGCAGCGCCACTTGCGCCTGCAGAAAATCCTGCTCAGCCGTTATCTTTTGTTCCCACAGTTTTTTCTCACGCTCATAGACCGAGAGTGCAAAACTCTGACGCTTCTGTGCGCTCTGCAGTGCACTGCGCTGGTCGGAAATAGCCTGACTTGAAAACACCGCCAGCGCCTGACCCTTGCGAACAGTCTGGCCAGTACTGACCAGCACGGCCTCGGCAATACCCGGTACACGAGGCACCACATGAACGGTGCGATCATCATTGAGCTGAATCTCGCCCGGGAACTGCACCACCGACGCGATCTGTGCAGCACCGGCCGCTGCAACCGTGATACCAGAAGCGCTGATCTGCTCATCATCCATCATCACCTGTGCAGCATCATGCGGCGCTTTCGGATTGGTTTGTAATTGTGCGGGGGCAGGCCCATCATCATCCTGCTTGCTAACCGGCTTCTTTTCCGACTGGGTGAGGATCATTGTGGCCAGCACAGCACCCACCGCAATGATCAGGAAAACCACCAGCAACTGCGCCTTGCCTGAAGCCTTGATTGATTTGTTCATGGTCATTACCTGCTATCCGGGTACTTGGGTGCGGTCGATGCAGCTGCATCTGGCTGACCGAGAATACCTTCGAGATCCGTCACCGCGCGATGTACTGCTGCCAGCGCATTAAGATACTGAGATTTCGCACTGAAAAAAGTCCGCTGTGCATCGAGTACCTCCAGAAAACTGAACTTGCCGTTCTCAAATCCTATCGTGGCAGCTTCGTAGGCACTCTTTGCACCCGGCACGACTTCGGTTCGCAATAGCTCCGCCTCCTGCCGACGTGCGTCCAATCGCTCCATCACCTGATACGCGTCGCTGGCCAGCGCAATACGAGTTCCGACCAATTCATCACGCGCCTTGTCCTCGCGGCGCAAGGCTTCGAGCAAATTACCCTGATTCCGGTTGTAGAGAGGTATCGGTATTGAAATGCCGAACCGCATCTGCTCATGCTGCGCTTCCTCGCGGCGCTGAACACCCACGCTGACCGTGAAATCCTGAATGGTCTTGCTTTGCTCTACATTGACCAGCGACTTGCGTCGCTCCAGTTCGAGTTGCGCGCGCTGAATCAGAGGCGATGTGCCAAGGCGCTGTTCGATTGATTCGCGCGCCGGCATATCGGGAAGCAAATCAACATTCCCCTGCGCCTCACTAAAGCGTGGCGAGGCATTGCCCCACAGACTGGCAAGATGCCGGCGCGCGTTGCGCAGTTCGCTCTGCGCCTGGGTTAAAGCGACCCTAGCACCTGCCTCGGCCACGCGCGCCTTGGTCTCTTCGACTGGTGACACCTTGCCCGCAACCACGCGTTTGGCCGCAATATCGGTCGCGCGACGTGCGAGGGCGACGCTATCCTGAGCGAGTGTCGTCAGCTCTTGCGCCGCCAGTACATCAAAGAACGCGGCCATGACGGCCGCCCGCACTTTCAGTTGGCGACCACTGAGGTCGGATACAGCAACATCGCGCCCGCGCTGCGCCGCCTCCACACGAGCGGTACGTTTGTCACCTCGCTCGATAGGCACGTCCACCTGCGCTGAACTTGAACGCGAGATCCTCCCGGCATTCTCGGCGGTGTAGCTGAATCCGGGATTCGGCCGCAAGGATCCCTGCAATATCTGCGCCTCAGTCGCCTCTATCTCGCGACGAGCAGCTGCAATCGTCGGATTGGCCTCAAGTGCAAGACGAATCGCTGCTTCCATCGTAAGCGGGCCTGCAGGCTCCTGAAACATTCGACCCTCATCACCTGACCTTGACGGGTCTTCCCACAAAGAGACCTGTGATGCATTTTGCGCGAACGTCCAACTTGCCGACAGCAGTCCGCAAAGGATGCTCAGCGTAATGACGCGATACCGCCCCAACGCTAGGGGCGGCATTGAATTGTTTTTTTGTTGTGACATCTGATCCTCCCAAAACGGATACTTGCAAAAACTGATGTCCTCGTGTCGCTGGGCAGAGGCGCAATAACGCGAGATGCCAATGCCTGACAGCCAAGCGATCTTGGCATATCTCGGTACGACCGGGAATCTGCAGAGCAAGGGCAACACTCAGCGACTCGACGACTCAGTCAATCAAGGCGTGGAAACCCAGTTGGGGCGTTCGGGTCGATCGAACGGCGGTACGGGTACGCGACCGGCGATGACCGATACCGGATCGACGTGAGGAAGGGACAAGGTGACCAGATTGAGTTCGGAGAGCAATCCGAAGATCACACCGACATGGCACATGCTGCAGTCCAGATCGGTGCCAGCGTAAGCGTCCTGCTGCGCTTTCTTGTGCTCATGATCATGGTGACCGACATGCTTGGCCACCGCGTCATGCTCATGCTGACAGTACGAACCCAATGACACTGCAGCTGCCTGCAGGGACATCACGGCGATCAGCACAAAAGCAAGGAAGGTTCGCATGCGCCGGAGTTTACCAGCTTTGCCACACGCCACTGCGCCCGCTTCGCTCGCGCTGCGCTGGAAAAATCTTGCGAGTTTGGCGAAATCCAAGGAAGCACTGATTAAATAAAACCAGAAACCCTTTCAGCTAATTCAATCGTGATAAGTCCTTGATTTTGCTTAGCCCCGCATCGCACAGCTGCGCTGGCTCGCCATAAAACGTGGCTGTATTCGGCGTCTCTCTAAGCCTCACAAACCAGATGTATTCGCTTTTTTAGGTGATCGCATGATGCGCGCGCGATTTTTCCTTGATGCCGCAAAACGCAATTCCATGTGCGGGTCAAAAGTTGATCGTCCACCCCTGCCGGCTCGGAAAATTGGCTTTTCGGGGGTCCGATCAGAACAGTGGCACAATAGCGCTCACGCCCAACTGCCCAAAAGGCGGAGAGAAATATACTGTACGTTTGCACAGTATAATTAGGCCAGGCTGGAGCACCACCGCAACAGCCATCCTTACGAAGGAGTTATTGAAATGAGAACAAATCTAGCCTACACCACGCCGGCTGCGAATGATCTCCCTATCCGTCGCAAAGCCGATGTGCAAAGCCTCTGGCGCAAACGTGGCTGGATGCCGCCAAGCGAGTACCGGAATGACTTCACGCAGTCTTGCCGTCCTGCGATTCTGGCGGGCATGAGAAAGCTTGAACTGGTCAAATGGCGGTAATTGGTTTTTAAAATTGCAATAATTCGCGCGAGCGCCGAGGCATAACCTTCAATGCCGCAGGGCGCTCTGGGCGCACTTGTGCCCATCCTTCACTGATTCCCCCTCACCCCGGCAGCTCTGCCTGACATTTACCTCCTGCTGTTACGGATCTTCGCGCATCTGGTTCCGATTCAGACCACGAACCGGTGCCCGACGGTGCTACCCCTTCGAACTTGGCTGGCTCACGTGGCGCCAAGAGGCCCTATGTATCAAAGGGCAACCCGACCGCGACAAACTTTGATTTCGTTCAGGCGACGAAGGCCCCAGGTATCTTGAATTTCAGATCAAGCGCTTCTCGGCGGTGCCAATCTCTTTTGTTTTAACTTCTACGTAAAAACCAAGGCTGAACCGCATTGCAATGTCGCTTTGTTCAGCGCTTACCCGACTTTTATTTGTTTACCGCATAAGCATGTCCGGAAATATTCGTTTGGAAATGAAGTCTTGCTCATTAAGCTTCAGGCTCACAATTTTCATTACGGAGAAAAAGCATGCGATTCATCCAATCTCTGTCCTTCGTACTCGCGCTTGGACTGGCATCACAATCACACGCGGCTGAGGTCAGTTTACTCAACGTCTCTTACGATCCGACGCGTGAGCTGTACCAAGACTTCAACAAATCCTTTGCCACGCTTTGGAAGAGCAAAAGTGGTGATGACCTGAAGATCAAACAATCACATGGCGGCTCGGGCAAACAGGCACGTGCCGTCATCGATGGTCTGGCAGCGGATGTCGTTACGCTGGCACTAGCCTACGATATCGACGAAATTGCGAATCGTGGCTTCATTGCCAAAGACTGGCAAAAGCGCCTGCCAAACAGAAGTGCGCCTTACACTTCCACGATTGTCCTGCTGGTTCGCAAAGGCAACCCCAAGAACATCAAAGACTGGAATGATCTGGCCCGCCCCGGCATATCGGTGATTACACCCAACCCAAAAACATCGGGCGGCGCACGCTGGAATCATCTGGCAGCCTGGGGTTATGCACTGAAACAGCCGGGTGGCAATGAAAAAACAGCGCAGGAATTTTTGTCGAAGATTTACAAAAACGTTCCAGTATTGGATTCAGGCGCACGTGGATCGACCACGACCTTTGTAGAGCGCGGCATTGGCGACGTGCTACTGACTTGGGAAAATGAAGCTTTACTGGCTATTAAAGAGCTGGGGCCAGAAAAAGTCGAAATCATCATCCCGTCGCTGAGCATCCTTGCCGAGCCACCCGTAACCATCGTTGACAAAGTGGTTGACCGCCGCGGTACGCGCAAAATCGCCGAAGCTTATCTGCAACATCTGTATAGCGACGAAGGTCAGGAAATCGCGGGCAAACATTACTACCGTCCCACCAACGAAAAAATCGCTGCGAAATTTGTATCACAGTTCCCAAAAATAAAGCTGCTGACCGTGGACGAAATTGCTGGTGGATGGACGAAGGCGCAGAAAACACATTTCGCTGACGGCGGTGTTTTCGATCAAATTTACCTACCCAAGTAAACAACCAGGCGGCCGGTAACACAACCGGTCTGCCCCCTCCCAAAAAAGAAAGGATTTCCCATGAACTCAGGACCTAAAGTCCTGGGCAGGCTCTTGTCGCGCCTGCTCATTGTCAGCACTATCGCTGCTACCTTCCCCGCTTACGCAAACGACGCAGCCGAGATCGAGAAACTCAAGGCACAAATCGAGGAACTGGATCAGAGATTACGCATACTTGATCGCAAGCAAGAAATCGTCAACGAGGACGTCGCCACCAAACAAAAGGCCGCACCCATAGTCACCGCCAGCGACAAGGGATTCGGTATCAAATCAGCTGATGGACAGTTCGAATACAAACTTCGTGGCCTGGTACATTTTGATTACCGTAACTTCGACGGCTCGGCACCTGCCAGCACAATTTATGATGGCTTTCTTGCTCGCCGTATCCGGCCCACCTTTGAAGGCACTGTCTTTGGCAAATATGGTTTTCGCTTAACACCGGAATTCGCAGAGAGTGGTGACGGATCTTCGACCAGTGGTATTTCGCAAAACAAAACTCGGGTCATCGATGCTTATCTAGATGCCCGCTTTGATCCCACCTATTCCTTCCGGTTCGGTAAATTCAAACCCTTTGTCGGCCTGGAACGCCTGCAGGGCGGCTCGGATATCAAATTCATCGAGCGCAGCTATGTCAGTAACAATATTCTGCCGAACCGGGATTTTGGTCTGTCGCTGTATGGTGAAGCGCTGGATAAAAAACTGACCTATGCGATCGGCTATTTCAATGGCGTTAAAGATGGGGGCGAGAACTTCACCAGCCAAGACGAAAACAATCACAAAGACTTTGCTGCCCGCGTGTTTTCCACCCCGTTTGCCGGTACTGACAGCGCGCTGGCAGGTTTAGGTGTGGGTATCGCGGGTACATGGAGCCAAGATTCAAACTCGAATTCGCTGGGTTCCTACAAAACTTCAGGGCAGGCCTATAACTTTTTTGCTTATACCGGCTCACGATCCAACGGCCGGCGCGAACGCATCGCACCGCAAGCCTATTATTACAATGGGCCTCTGGGCATCCTTGCCGAGTACGCGGCCGTGAAACAAGACATCAGCAATACCGCTGGCACCACCACTGCGAACGTCACCAATAGTGCGTGGCAAATCGCCACCTCCTATCTGCTGACCGGTGAAGATGCATCATTCAAAGGCGTCAAACCCTATAGTCCCTTCAAATCAGGCGCCGAGGGTGGCTGGGGAGCTTTTGAACTCGTCGCTCGCTATCAGGAAAACAATATCGACCGTGACGCCGTTACCTTTGCCAACACCACCAACGGCTACGCACTGGGCGCAAAAACCTGGGGCGTCGGTCTCAATTGGTATCTGAATGAAGCCTCCCGTTTCTCGCTCAATGTCGAAAGAACGAAATTCTCTGATGTAAGAACGGGAACTGTACTGCTTGGCGATACGGAAAATTTCGCCGTGGCCCGTTACCAGTTGGCTTTCTGATCCTCCTTCTTGTTTTCTGCTCGTTTAATCTCCTCTTCAACCGGCCGTCAAAGGCCGGTTTTTTTATGGCTGCACGGTTCCAAAAGTCTCCGAATTTTTCATTACTAAAGCCAACGGGTACATGACAAAAGACACTGAATCCCAGCTTTCGCCGGGATGACGGTAGGAATTTTGCGGGCGCCTCAATAACTACCGCCGTCCCAGACGCCACAGTCCAAAACGACCACCCTGCTTATTTGAAATCCAACTATACAAATGCATAAAAATTCGTTTTCTTTATAACGAAGCAATGGAATCATTGGCGCCCTTCAGATAGATAAGTAATGCCAAAGATTTCATGAACGCTAACAAAAGCGCGCTATCCCGACCGTTTTCTGGCAATCGGGTCTTGCCCGGATTCCAGCTGACACTGGGATTTACCCTGCTTTATCTCTGCCTGATCGTGCTTTTCCCCTTGTCGGCGTTGCTCCTGAACACGCTGTCGATGACTTGGGAAGCATTCTGGCAAACCGTGAGCTCGCCGCGCGTGGTGGCATCGTACAAACTCAGTTTTGGCGCGTCGTTAGCCGCAGCATCAGTCAACGCCGTGTTCGGCACCATACTCGCGTGGGTGCTGGTGCGTTATCAGTTCCCCGGAAAAAAACTGCTGGATGCATTCGTCGATTTGCCCTTCGCACTACCGACTGCGGTAGCGGGCATTGCGCTGACCGCGCTATATGCAAGCAATGGCTGGTTGGGACAGCATCTCGCCAAAGTCGATATCAAGGTCGCCTTTACGCCGCTCGGCGTCGCCGTCGCATTGGTATTCATCGGACTGCCCTTCGTTGTACGAACCGTCCAGCCGGTATTGGAGGACAGTGAGAAAGAACTGGAAGAAGCCGCTGCCTGCCTAGGCGCTAACCGTCTGCAGACCTTCCTGCGCGTGATTTTCCCGACCATTTTTCCTGCGGTATTGACTGGCTTTGCGCTGGCATTCGCGCGGGCATTGGGTGAATACGGCTCAGTAATTTTTATCGCCGGGAACATGCCCATGGTGTCGGAAATCACGCCACTGCTCATCATCACCAAGCTAGAGCAATATGACTATCGAGGCGCAACAGCGATTGCGGTTGTGATGCTGGGAGCTTCCTTCGTCATGCTGTTGGCCATCAATCTGCTACAGGCCTGGATGCGCAAAAGCAGCACCAAGGAAAGAAAATGAGTACTGCTAATCCTGCCCTCACGATCGCAGCGGAGCCGCGTCGAATCGAGCCGCCGTACTTGCCAGCAGCGACGACAGAACCGACCTGGGTACGCCTATCGCTCATCGGCATCGCACTGCTATTTTCCATTTTGTTTTTGCTTATCCCACTCGCCGCCGTCTTCGTTGAAGCGCTAAAAAAAGGTTGGGAAGCGTATGCAATGGCGATCATGGATGATGATGCACTTTCGGCCATACGACTGACCTTGCTGACAGCGGCCATCGCAGTACCCGCCAATCTGGTCTTCGGTGTGGCGGCTTCCTGGGCCATTGCGAAATTCGATTTCCGTGGCAAGAGTTTGTTGCTGACACTAATTGACCTGCCATTTTCAGTATCACCGGTGATTTCGGGATTGATCTATGTTCTGCTATTTGGCGCGCATGGCTGGTTTGGTGCCTGGTTGCTGGAACATGACATACAGATTTTGTTTGCTGTCCCCGGTATCGTGCTGGCAACGGTTTTCGTGACCTTTCCTTTCGTTGCACGCGAGCTGATCCCGCTCATGCAAACCCAGGGTAACGATGAAGAAGAAGCCGCACTCGTCTTGGGTGCTTCGGGGTGGCGCACGTTCTGGCATGTGACGCTACCCAATATCAAATGGGGGCTGCTGTACGGCGTCATTCTGTGTAACGCCCGCGCCATGGGCGAATTCGGCGCAGTCTCTGTCGTCTCGGGCCACATCCGTGGTGAAACCAACACCATGCCACTTCAGGTTGAGATTCTTTATAACGAATACAACTTCGCCGCTGCATTTTCTGTTGCCTCACTCCTCGCTTTGCTGGCGCTGGTGACACTGGCACTCAAAACATTCATCGAATCACGTTTGGATCATGGTGACTACACCGGTCCACAGGAGCCTGCAAAATGAGTATCGAAGTCCGCAACATCGAAAAACGCTTTGGTGGTTTCGTCGCGCTGGATAATGTCTCGCTCGAATTTCCCACCGGTGAACTAACCGCGCTGCTCGGACCTTCCGGTTGCGGCAAAACCACGCTACTGCGCGTAATCGCCGGACTCGAGCAAGCCGATAGCGGCACCGTCTTGCTGGACGGTGAAGATGCCTCGGTACGTCATGTGAGAGAACGTCAGGTTGGTTTCGTTTTCCAGCACTATGCGCTGTTCAAGCACATGAGTGTGTTTGACAATATCGCTTTCGGGCTGAGAGTCAAACCGCGCGCACTGAGACTGTCCGAAGAAAAAATCCGCGACAAAGTCATGCGCCTGCTGTCGTTAGTGCAGCTGGACTGGCTGGCAGACCGTTATCCATCACAGCTCTCCGGTGGTCAGCGCCAGCGTATCGCATTGGCGCGCGCACTCGCGGTCGAGCCGCGTGTGCTGTTGCTGGATGAACCGTTTGGCGCACTCGACGCCAAGGTCAGAAAAGAACTGCGTCGCTGGCTACGCCAATTGCATGATGAATTACACGTCACGAGTATCTTCGTTACGCATGATCAGGAAGAGGCGCTCGAAGTCTCCGACCGCGTAGTGCTGATGAACAAGGGCAAAGTCGAACAGCACGGCGCACCCGATGAGGTCTACAACCATCCCGCGTCGCCTTTTGTTTACGGCTTTTTGGGTAATGTGAATCTGTTTCACGGTCGGGTCAACGAGGGTGTGCTGGATGCCGGCGGCGCCAGCCTGTCTGTTCCCGATCATGCACAAACGGTAGACGCCAAGGCTGTCGGTTATGTCAGACCCCATGAACTGGATATCGATCGCTATGCACCCGGCGGGCCCGGCATCGTCGCACGACTCAAACGTGCATATGCCATTGGACCACTGGCGCAACTGGAGTTGGAGCGTGACGACAACGGCAGCCTGATCGAAGCCGCACTACCGAGTGAACGATTCGCTGCCCTGCAATTGAAAGAAGGCGATACCGTTCTGGTGCAACCCCGCAAGGTCAGAGTCTTCTTTGATCAGGCCGCTTGATAACAGAGCAAATACGCCATGAATTTCCAGCAGCTCAGATCCATTCGTGAAACCGTTCGTCAGAATTTCAATCTGACTGATGTCGCCAATGTCCTGTTCACTTCGCAGCCTGGGGTGAGTCGGCAAATCCGTGAACTCGAAGAAGAACTGGGTATCGATATCTTTGAACGCAACGGCAAGCGGGTCACCGGCCTCACCGAACCGGGCAAAGATGTCATGCCCATTATTGAGCGACTGCTGCAGGAAGCAGAAAATCTGCAACAGGTCGGTCAGGAATATTCGGGAAAAACCGCTGGCACGCTAGTCATCGCAACGACGCATACACAGGCGCGCTATGTGTTACCGCATGTGGTGCAGGATTTCCGTCGGGCGTTTCCGGACGTTCGTATATCCCTGCGCCAGAGCTCTCCTGAACATATCGCGGAATGGGTTCTGTCAGGCAAAGCCGACATTGGCCTTGCTACCGAAGGTTTGAAACAATTCGAAGGCCTGACCTCTTTCCCCTGCTATGAATGGAATCACGTGGTGGTCGTACCCAACACTCACCCACTACTCGAGAAAAACAAAATCACGCTTGAAGATCTCGCTGCCTATCCGCTGATAACCTACGATCAGGGTTTTACCGGTCGCAGTCATATTGACGACGCTTTTGTGCAAAAAAATATCGCCCCCGACATTGTGCTCACTGCCATGGATTCGGATGTGATTCAACAGTATGTATCGATGGAGCTGGGTGTTGGCATCGTTGCATCCATGGCAGCTGAGGACAATCTCAAACAGGGTCTGAAGGCGATCACAGCGGAGCATTTATTCTCACCCAACACCACACGTGTCGCAGTCAGAAGCGGTGCGTTCCTGCGGCAATACATGATTGATTTCATACTGCGTCTTGCTCCCGCACTGAAATCAGAAAAGCTATTGTCGACCCAGCACCCGACTGGCAGATAATGTCTGCTGCCCAGCGCAACCTGACGGATCTGAACATCAGCACTTCTAATACAGTCAGGTTTACGGAAATCCGCTAGCTGAGACTAGCTGTATGAACAGGGATGACCCGACTCGATGTCTTTCTTTCTTGTATCAGCGGAAGGCAACGCTGATCATCCTGATAGATTGATACACAATCCAAGCACTGAAAACACTCGCTGTAATTGATTTTTCCTGTAGGCGCGATGGCCTGATATTCACATCGGTGTCGGCAAGACTGACATGGTGTGCCGCAAGCGTCGCGCCGTGGAATCCAGGACCAGCGCTGCAGAAAATTCACCGACGCCAGCGCCGCGCCCAGCGGGCAGATATAACGGCAATAGCCACGATAAACCACAACCCCCAGCAGTAGGCAGGCCACCGCCCAGAGCACATAGGGCCAGTCGCGCTGAAAGTAAAAACTGATCGCAGTTTTAAAGGGTTCAATCTCCACTGCTTTTTCTGCGAAGCTAGGAGCCATATAGAGTGACGCCAGCAGCGTACCTAGAACAACATACTTTATCCACTTCAGTTTTTCATCCAGGGCGGTACGCAAACGCCGTTGCCTGATACCGATGGCATTGGCGATCAAGCTGATCAGTTCCTGCAATGCGCCAAAGGGGCACAACCAGCCACAAAACGTAGCGCGCCCCCAGACCAGCAAGGTCACGCCCACAAAAACCCAGAGAATGACGGTGATCGGGTCATTCATCAGAAAACTCAAATCGCCACCGGAGGTCAGCGACTCGAGCGCAGCGGTAACATTCACAATCGTCAGCTGGCCTTGTGCATACCAGCCTATGAAACCCAGCGTGAAAAGCAAATATGCCGTCCGCAGAATGCGTAAACGCTGGCTGCTCGCACTGAGACGCTTTTGCGCGATCAGCCCCAGGCTCAGAATGAACAAGCCACTCAGCAAAATCGCAATATCCAGCCAGCGCGAGTGCCAGAGATTTAGCCATTCACGTCGAGCATCCTGATCTTCCGAAAGATAATTGTGTTGCTCGGTTTTCCCGGAAAACTCTTGTGGCGCGGTCGTGACCTCATTGACGGGCTTGTTCTCGATTGATTGATCAGTTAGTGCTGATTTTTCAGTTGTTCTTGAATCAGTCTCTTTCCCAACATCTTTTTCGGCACTCTTGCCAGATGTTTTTTCCAGGATCTCCGAAGGCGATACCTGTTTTTCTGTGACATCCGAAACTGGCGCTTTGTCGTCAGCGACAGTAGCCGCCGTCGGCTTCGCGTTCTCTGCTAATTTTGTGTCGGCAGGCGCGGACGTACTCGCCGGCTTTACCTCAGAATTCGAATTGTGGGCGCTTGATTCATTCTCGGTATGTTTGTCTTCAAAATTGTCCGTGACATTGATTTTCAGCTTTGCCATCGCCACTTTGGCAGCTGCAGTCATGATTGTTCGGTTGATCGCTTTCGCTGAAATCGTACCGCGATGAACACCTCGGAGATACGCCGTACTCTCATTTCGCGAAGGGGTATCAGTCGATTTATTGATCTCTATACCGTGACGAACGGTCAGACCTTTGTACTGGGCGGCGAATTCGGTCAGCTTACCGGTACCGTAGGCATCAAGAAAAATCGGCTCTTTGTGGTCGAGGAGCCGGGCACCCAAGAGTCTGCCCGACAAATCCATGACCACCAAAATATTGATCGGTTTACCACTGTAACCCCGAACGGACACAAGCTCATTGGACTCAAACACGTAAGCCTTGAGCTCCGGCTTGCTGTCGGGCGCCGCCGGATTTCTGACAAACAGAGGGTAGACCGGCAAATCCGGCTGAATGTCGCCCACCACATATTGATCCTCGAATAGCTTCTCGAGATCATCTTTGGCCAACATACCGGCGTGCGATTGCGGCAAAAGGCCCAGCCACAGCAAGCCAACGGCCAGAAGAAGCCGCACGATAGGGTGATTCATTTTTAGTTTTATCTCTGCAACCCGTTGATGCCGATCATAGTCTAACAGCTACGACCGCACGACCGCCGCTGGGACAGGGTTATGCATGAAATGCCGGCAGTCATGGATGCACAGGTTTGTTCGTTTTGCGAATAGCACCAGCAAACAAGTGGTGCAACTCACGACCGATTAATCATTGAAATGATCGAGCCCCTACCAAAACTCTCCGATCTAAAATGATATCAAATAGACAGTAATCAGTTTTCGGCAGCTGATTTGTCTTTTTTCGCTCATGTTCTGGTAAATTTATCCGATGCCTGTTGCGGGTAGGCTCGCAAGATGAATAGATCAGCCAAGAATTGCGGAAATGGCAATTTAACTGCAACGGGGCCGATCTGCATTGGGATCTTCAAACGCACTTCAGCCATAAAAACGGTCGCTGCGCTATCTTGAAGCTATCTATTGCAGAATCACATGGACATCGGGTTAGCCAGATACGACACCATCCAGGGTATAAACCAAGGCATGGAGATCGCAAGGACGTAGCGGACGGGCATGTTATGAGTACCTCACCTGACGACAACAAACCGCTGAACCATCTGATGGAGCGTTTGCTGCGCCTGTTTTTCGCTGATGGTGAAAAATATGTCGGTGAATTCAAGCAAGGCCAGTATCACGGCAAAGGCATGATGACATACACCGATGGCGAAAAATACATCGGCGAGTACCTCGAAGGTACAAGGCACGGGCAAGGAACCTACGTCTTTGCGAATGGCGATAAGTACATCGGCGAATACAAAAATGGCACGCGTCACGGACAAGGCGTTTATACCTCGACCGACGGCAAACGCTACGTCGGCGGCTTTGACAACGGTATACCCGACGGGCACGGTGCCGAGATTTTCCCCAGCGGTAAAAAGTATGTTGGCGAATTCAAGCAGGGTAAGCCTTTCGGTCTCGGCATTCACACCTGGCCTGATGGCGCGATGTACTACGGTGAGCTGAGGAATGGCCTACCCAATGGCAATGGGACTTTCATTTCCGCTTGCGGCAAAAAATATGTCGGCGAATTCAAAGAAGGAAAAAAGCACGGCAAAGGTGCATTTACCTGGTCTTGCGGTGACCAGTATATCGGTGACTACAAAGACAACAAGCGTCACGGCGAAGGGACGGAGATCTATGCCGATGGCGACAAATACACCGGTGGCTGGATCAATGATTTCTTCCACGGCCAAGGAACCTATACCTGGTCTGACGGTGCGATCTATGTCGGTGAGTGGAAAGAAGGTCAATTCCACGGCGTTGGTGTATTGACTAACGCAGATGGTAGCAAGCAAGAGGGGTACTGGGACGAGGATCGCTTCATCGGCGAACGCCCCGACGAATCGCTGACACCTCGTTTGAAACTGGTGTCACACGCAGCGAGCGCCACCGCTTGAATCATCGTTGCAAATAAAGCAATTAATCTTTGATTGTTTTCAAGGTCAACAAGCTTGACCAACTCACTGCTTGACTAAGCGTACGCGAATGTCAGTCAGCTACATACAGTGTTCGATTTTGTCTTTAGATGCTACGAAGCTAGCTTCATTATTATGTATTTGATAAACACACTTCTCAAGACATCAAAGTATGTCCATGCACTTTCCGCGCGCCGTATTCGCTCAGAGGAGTTGACGGTCTGCGTGAGATTTTCCACCGGGTTGCATCGTCAGTGCTGTTTGACTATAATGCGTTGACCTGATTCGACCAATCAACATATCATCCATGGCTAAAGCGAAAACTTGGACTCTCGACGACGTCGCAAAAACCTTTCGGGCCTGCGAGAGCCTTTTTCACGCTTTGGGTGACCCAGCACGACAGCAAATAGTTTTACTTCTGGCCGAACATGAGCGTTTGAATGTGAACCAGATCACTGAATTGATGCATTTGGCCCGCCCCTCTATTTCTCATCACTTGAAGGTACTCAAAGATGCGGGGATGGTGAATCTGGCCAGAGAGTCTCGTGAAAATTTTTACAGTTTGCTGTGGGATGAGCCCATCAGTCGCCTCAAATTGCTCATCGAGCAGAGTGAAATCGCCTGTACCTGATCGTTTTTTTATCCAATCCGTCGATATGTTTCGACTTATAACCCAAAGGAAAATCATGTCAAATAAAAAACCAGTCGCACTGATTACCGGTGCCTCTAGTGGCATTGGCAAAGCGCTTTGCGAAGAATTCGCCAAGGATGGTTACGACCTGATACTGACCGCCAGAAGTATCGAAAAAATGCGTTCTCAAGGGGCAGAACTGAAGCAGCGATATGGCACACACGTGACCGTAATCAGCGCAGATTTGGAGACCGTATCTGGCGCAGAGAAATTGCACACTCAAATTAAACAAAGCGGCACGCTACTGAGCGCTTTGGTCAACAACGCCGGCTACGGCACCTTCGGTGAATTTAAAGACATCGAATTATCTGCAACGCTGGGCATGATGCAGCTCAATATGAATAGTGTGGTTGTACTGACCAAATTATTTTTACCAGACCTGTTGGCCACCAAGGGTAAGTTACTGAATGTCGCCTCCACTGCTGCATTTCAACCGGGACCATTTATGGCGGTGTACTACGCCACTAAAAGCTTTGTTCTGTATTTTTCCGAAGGTCTGGCGTGCGAACTCGAAGGCACCGGGATGACTGTGACGGCACTATGCCCCGGGCCGACCGCATCAGGCTTTCAAACGAAGGCCGCTATGGAAGCCTCAGCACTGGTCAAAAACAAGAAATTACCCAGCTCTGAATCTGTTGCTGCTTCGGGATATCGAGCGATGAAGCGTGGAAAGCGCGTTCACATCACTGGTTTTGTGAATAATCTTTTAGCTCAAAGTATTCGCTTTACCCCTCGGAATTGGGTCACCGCCTTACTCAAGCAAATCACCAAGCCAATTTGACCATACCCCAACGATTTGCTTGCAGATGACACCGCAAGCAAGTCTCACTTCATTGGATCCCAATATGAAATTCCTTGAAACGATGCTGCCCTATTTTCAGAGCGAAAAGCTGGAAGCACTTATCTTCATTTTGCCCGTCGGTCTTTTGTGCATGGTGTTCGGTGGCTGGCTGCTATCGGAAGGACAACCTGGCTTCTCAAGAGGTGTGGCTCTACCATTCATCGCCATGGGACTGGTCATTTCGATTATTGGTGCCACAGTGGGTTTTCGAACGCCCTCGCAGGTCGCGGAAATACAGCAGGCATACGCGGCGAATCAGACTGAGACGATCGAAGGCGAACGCGTACGAATGGAGAAAGTGAACAAAGCCTGGCGCTGGTACCTTGCGCTCTGGATTGTTTTTATCATTCTGGGGTTGGGCTTGCGGCTTTTGACTCAGTCGGATTTCTTGCGCGGCCTTGGCATCGCACTTGTTTTCTTTGCCGGCATCGGTCTGATGATTGATGGCTTTGCCGACAGACGCGCTCGCGACTACGCCAATGTCATAAATGCAATCACCTAATCGGACTTTCGAGACTGTGCCCTGCGATTTCAACCGCAACTTGCAG
>JACCDK010792093.1_pt1 | contig 20876 bp, 18 predicted proteins | sample 7445871 | NCBI WGS metagenome assembly JACCDK01 (sample SAMN15323436, study PRJNA562643) | freshwater metagenome | isolation source: river surface water | place: USA:Blue River Watershed | collected 2017-08-15
AGCCAGCGCATACAGTGCGACAGGCGTGCCGGGCTGAGGCGGATCTGGGCATATTTGAAGCCTTCGCCCGCATCCCCCAGCATCTGGTCGGCCGGCACGCGCAGGTTGTCGATGGTGATCTCGGCATGGCTGCCGGGCATCGAGCTGTCGATGGTGTTGGGAACGGCGGTGATGCGGATCGCGGGATCGGGCAGATCGACCAGGAACATGCAGGCCCCGCCATGGCTGTCGGGGTCTTCCGACTTCGCCATCACGATCCCGACCTTGGCGCCTTCGGCCCCGGTGATGAAGCACTTCTTGCCATTGATGACCCAGTGGTTGCCGTCCTTGCGGCAGGTGGTGATCATCATTGAAGGGTCCGCGCCTGCGCCGTTCAGTTCGGCAGGCTCGGTCATGAAGAAGGCCGAGCGCGCATGGCCCGAGACGAGCGGGGTGAGGAACCGCTCCTTGAGATCGGGGCTGCCGACCTTGCCGATGAGGTACATGTTGCCCTCGTCGGGGGCCTGGGTGTTGCAGGCCAGCATCCCGAGCGGCGTGAGGCCGGACTTGATCAGGATCACCGCTGTTTCGCGCTGGTTGAAATGGCTGCCGTCGGGGCGGATATGCGGGGTCAGCACGCCGGCGGCGCGCGCCAGCTCGCGCATTTCCATCACCAGCTCGTCGGTCGGCGCGCCGTGATGGTCGCGGCGCGGATCCTGTTCGTAGGGGAAGATTTGCTCCCGCACGAAAGCCTCGACCTTCGCGGCCATCTCCAGCGCTTGGGTGCTGATCGTCATATGCTGCCTGTCCCTTGCCCTCGGGCGTCCCGTGTCCGGTGTCCTCTAAGGCGACTTCGCGCGGGAAGTACACCTGCGCGAATTGCTAAAGCCCATGCCCTTGACGCGAACCGCCCGGCACCGCTGGCGAGCGGTCCCGGGCGGCCTCGGGCAGATTTCCGGCGATGGGGTCAGGCCGCGAGGCGGGCGGGCTGCCGGTCGGCCCATTTGAGCCCGGGCAGGTAGCGCGCATCGACCTTGCCGTCCTTCATCGCGAACAGATGCAGCCAGCCATTGTCGAACAGGTCGCGCACGGCGGGGTGTTTTTCGAGGATGGCGATCATGGCCTCGCGCGGGGCCTCGATCATCACGCTGAGGCGCAGCGGCTCGTGCTGGAGGGCGTCGCCATCATGCACCGCCTGCCATGGGAGGCCGGGGCGCAAGCGGCCGCCATTGCCCTCGATCACGCCGATGCCGCCCACGACATTGTGCAGCAGCTTGTTGCCGCCGCCGAACATTTCGGGCGCGACCGAGGAGCCGTAATACTGGAGGCTGATCCAGCTTGCGACCACCACCGGGGCGGTGATGATGAGTTCGAGCGTGCCGAAGCCTTCGTCCGCCTGCCAGTCGTAGGAGTGGAGGAAGGCGCGCCCGCCGAGGTCGCGGCCGGCGGTGGCGCCGCGCGGTGCGGCGATGAAGGCCGCGCAGCCCGCAAGGCCCCATTCGGGGCGGATCTCGGCCCAGTTCTGGGCGCGGGCCGGGATGCTCGGGCCGCTCGCGCCGGGGATGCGCAGCGCGCGCTCGGCGCGGGCGACCTTGGCGGCATCATCCAGCCAGCCGCGCACCCTGGCGATGTCGCCGCTCCGCGCGGCGGGCAGGCCGTCCTCGTAGATCGTGACCGCGTCGGTGGTGGTGTCGTGGAGGCCCGCGACGAACAGCGTGTCGGCGGGCACCTCGACCCCGCGCGCAGCCAGTCCGGCGCGGGTCTCGGGGTCGTTGAGGAGGATCGCCAGCAGGCGGGCCGAGACCTCGCCGGTGTAGCCCCCGCAGGCACCGCAGTGATAGGCGCTTTCATGCGGGTTGTTGGTGACGTTGCCGCCGTGGCCGAGCAGCAGCACGATCTCGCCGTGGCCCTTGGTGAGGCTCATCGCCTTGAGCACGGCCGCGCCCGTATCGGCCTTGGCCTCGGCGCTCATGCCGCCGACCACTTCGGGCGCGGGCTCGGGCCTGGCCTTGGGCACGAAGCCCAGGGCCGACTTCACCAGCTTGACCGCATAGACCGGCCCCATCGCCTCGACGAAGGCGAAGGAGGACACGGCAGCCTGGCGGAAGCGGCCCCAGGCGCGTGCGCCGCGGGCCTTGATGCGATCGGCCTGATCCCGGGCCGGATCGCCCATGCTGGTGGTGTTGACCGCCGGGTTGAGCAGCACCGGCAGGCGCGCCTCGAGAATGTCCGAACCGTGGGCGTGGTGGGCGAGCGGCAGGCCGAAGAAGCCGGCAAAGCCGATGGTGGCGATGCTGCCGTCGCTGCCTTCGAGCGCGCGGCGGAACACTTCGGAACGCACGTCGATGCAGAAGGCGGCTTGCAGGAAGGGCCTTTCGGTCACGGCCGGAGCCGCGCCATCGAGCGCGGCGGCAAGGCGACGCTGGTGGCCGCGGTCGGCAGCGTCCTGAAGGATTGCGAGGGCGATTTCCTCCGCTGCGGGGACCAGCGGTTGGGCATGGGCAGCGATTGTCGCATCCCAGCGCCGGGCGATGCCGGGGGCGTGGGCGAGCAGGGCCTGTTCCCAGATCAGGCGGATCGCGAGGAGATCGATCAGCGTGCGGTCGGTGCCGCCCTTGAGTTCGGCCTGCCACAGGATCCAGCGCGCGTGCTGGGCCCAGCCGCCAAGGCTCATCGCAAGGCGGTGGAAGGCCGTCGGCGCGGCAAGATCGGTGATGTGCAGGTCGTCGGCAGCGGCAAGGATCGCGCGCTCGGCAGTGTCGGGGGCGGCGGCGACAAGGGCGCAGAAACCCTCGAGCCCGGCGATTTCGGGGGTGAGATCATGCATGGCCCAGGCGCGCCAGGCGGCAAAGGCCTCGGCGCCCGGCGCGGGCGACCACAGGGCCTGGCCGCGGTCGAAGTGGCCTGCGGCCCACAGGCCGATGCAGCGGTCGATCAGCGCCGGCCAGTCGATGCCCGTCGCCTCGGCGGCGAGGTCGGCGACGGTCGGCAGGGCGCGCGGGGCGGGCCCGGCGCCGATGCTGGCGGCGATGGTGCGCAGGGCCGTGGTATCGGCGGGCTTCAGCGGCGCGCACGAGGCGGCCAGCGCTTCGGCGAGGTCATCCTCGCTGATCGCCCCGGCGTTGATCGCGGCGGCATATTCCGCGCCGGTTCGCGTCACGCGGACCCCGGCGACCCGGGCGAGGCGCGCGGCGGCGCAGGCGAGGTCCTCGCCGGTCTGGCCGAGGAAGGGGTTGACCGCCACGGTCGCATCGAGCGGGAAGGCGGGGGGGATGGCGCGGCAGGCCTGCTCGGCGGCACCCAGCACCGCGGAGAAGCGGGCGGGGGCGATGTCGGCTTGGCTGGTGATCATCGTGGGTCTCCGTTTCTGGTGCGGGGGATCAGCGGGCGCCGGTCCTGGCGTTGAAGCCGCCGATGGCGCGGTCGAGCAGGGCGTTGAGGTAGAGGCCGTTGGCGAGGTGGACCCTGAGGCCTGCGGTCGCCGGGTGGTGCGCCCAGAGCGGGAAGAGGGCCTGGGCGAAGGCGACGAGGCCGAAGCTTGCCACCGCGACCACGATCAGCGCCCATTCGAGCGGACCGGGGGCAGGGGCGGCGGGCAGGATCGGGCCCCACACCTTCTGGGCGATGGCCTGGAAGGAGAAGTAGCCGATCGCAGCGCCGAGGGCGGCCGTGATGGTGCGGGTGGTGAGCGCCGCCGGAGCGCGTCCGGCCAAGCCTTGCGCGACAAGGTAGGCGACGCCGAAGATCAGGATCGCACCCAGCGCGAGGGCCTGCGGGCTCTTGGGGCCCAGCGCATAGGTGAAGGCGGTCGCGATCGCGGCGAAGATGGCGAGCGCGAGGGCGAAGCTCTTGAGCACCGCGGCGACGCTCGGGACCGCGACGGGGCCCGGACGGCGGATGCCGGAGACTTCCGTCACCGCCGTTCCGGAGGAAAGGAAGGCGTGGGCCTTGTAGAGCGAGTGGGCGATGATGTGGAGAAGCGCGAGGGTCCACAGGCCGAGGCCGCACTGGAGCAGCATGAAGCCCATCTGCGAAACCGTCGACCAGGCGAGCGCGGTCTTGATCGCGCTCTGGGTGAGCATGACAGCCGCGCCGAACAGCGCGGTGAAGCCGCCGATCATGACCAGGGCGGCCATCGCGCCGGTGCTCTGCTGGACAAGGGCAGCGGCGGTGATGAGGAGGACGCCGCCCGAGTTGATGATCCCGGCGTGGAGCAGGGCGGAAACGGGGGTGGGGGCCTCCATCACCTCGGTCAGCCAGCCGTGGAGCGGGAAGGCGGCGGTCTTGAGGGCAGCGGCGGCGACAATCGCCGCGACGCCGAGCGTGCCGGCAAGGCCGAGCGAGCCCTTCGCGGCGGCAGCGGCGGGAAGCGCGGCCAGATCGAGCGTGCCGAAGGCGGAGAACAGGATCCCGGCGGCGAAGGCCAGCATCACGTCGCCGGCGTGCCACACGCGGGCGAACTTGGCGGCGGCGCGCCGGGCTTCCGGGCGGTCGGGGTAGAACAGCAGCAGCTTGCGCAGGCTGATGCCGACCGCGAAGGTGGCGATGATCAGCGTGGAGAGGGTGCCCGCCTGCACGAAGACCAGCACCGCAGCCAGGGTGGTCAGCATCAGGCCGTGGAAGGCTCCCTCGCGCGCTTCGCCGTCGAGATAGGTGCGGCTGTAGCGCATCACGATCCAGCCGATGAAGCTGACCAGCGCGCCCATGCTCGCCGCGACGAGATCGGTGCGCAGGCCGAGGGTGTAGGGGCCTTCGAGAATGTGTGCGCCGGAAGGCGCTCCGGTCACGGCCTGAGCCAGGCCAGCCAGTGCGATGGCGAGCGCGGACAGGGCCGAGAATTCGGACAGCAGCGGCAGGGCGCCGGGACGCTTGCCCGGACGGGCGAGGGCGAGCAGGATGACGGGCGCCAGCACCAGCGGCGCAAGCATGGTCAGGGCGATGGCGTCAGGCATGGGGCGACACTCCGGCTGCAGGGGGGATTGCTGTTGGAGGTCGGATAGGGACTGGACGAAGTTTAGAAAAATTCATATTTTGCCGCTAATCGTTCTTTTCAATCGAACGATCATCAGGACACAACGCCATGGCGAGCCTCAACCTCCACCACCTGCGCCTGTTCCGTGCCACCGCGCGGGAGGGCACGCTGACCGCGGCGGCAAAGGCGCTCAACATCTCGCAGAGCGCGGTCTCGACCCAGATCAAGGCGCTCGAGACCGATCTGGGCCATGACCTGTTCGAGCGGCGCGGGCGCAATCTGGTGCTGACCGAGGCGGGGCGGATCGCGCTCGACTATGCCGAGCAGATCTTCCGCGCTTCCGAACAGCTCTCGGCCACCTTCCGCGCGGTCGGCGGGCAGAGAAAGGTGCTGCGCATCGGCGCGCTCGCCACCCTGTCGCGCAACTTCCAGATGGGTTTCCTCGCCCCGCTGCTGGGCCGCGACGATGTCGAGGTGGTGCTGCGTTCCGGCACGCAGGCCAGCCTGCTGCGCGCGCTCGACGCTTTGCGCATCGATGTGCTGCTCACCAATCAGGTGCCCGCGCGCGACGCGGCGAGCCCCTATCTGGTGCGGCGCATCGCCGCGCAGGGCGTCAGCCTTGTCGGCGCACGCTCGCGGCTGGTGCTGGCGGCGCAGGGACTTCCCGTGCTGCTGGCGCAGGCGCCGCTGATCCTGCCCACTCCCGAGACAGCGCTGCGGGCGGGCTTCGATGCGCTGGTAGAAAGCCTCGGCATCGTGCCCCGCATCGCCGCCGAGGCGGACGACATGGCGATGCTGCGCCTCCTCGCACGCTCGGACGCGGGCGTCGCGGTGATCCCGCCGATTGTGGTGCGCGACGAGCTGGCGGGCGGCACGCTTTACGAACTCGCCCAGCTGCCGGGCATCACCGAGGAGTTCCACGCGGTCACCATCGCGCGCACCTTTCCCAACCCGCTGCTGCGCGAGGTGATGGGTAGCGTTCCCGAGGCTGTGAACGGCGCGGCCGCAGGGCTTGCGGGCGAAGGGGCCGCTGGGTAAGCCGCCGCATCCGAAGCAGCGATGCAGGAACACAAGCCTCCCATGACCGCCCACCTCACCGGCCGCCCCGTCATTTCCGCAAGCGGGCTGTACACGCCGCCCGAGAGCATCTCGAACGCCGAGCTGGTCGCAAGCTTCAACGCCTATGCCGACCGCCACAATGCCGAGCACGCCGCCGAGATCGCTGCGGGCGAGATGGAGGCGCTGCCCTATTCCTCGGTCGAGTTCATCGAGAAGGCGAGCGGGATCAAGGCGCGCCACGTGATGAGCAAGGCCGCGATCCTCGACCCTGCCACCATGTGCCCGCGCCTGCCCGAGCGCGCCAATGACGAGCTTTCGGTGATGGCCGAGATCGGCGTCGCCGCCGCGCGGCAGGCACTCGCGCGCGCCGGGCGCAAGCCGGAGGATGTCGACGCGGTGCTGTGCGCGGCTTCCAACATGCAGCGCCCCTATCCGGCCATGGCGATCGAGATCCAGCAGGCGCTCGGGATCGAGGGCTTCGGCTTCGACATGAACGTCGCCTGCTCCTCGGCCACCTTCGGCATCCAGACCGCGGCCGATTACATCCGCGCCGGCAATGCGAGGTCGGTGCTGGTGGTGAGCCCGGAGATCACCTCGGGCCACCTCAACTGGCGCGACCGCGACAGCCACTTCATCTTCGGCGACGTGGCCACTGCCGTGCTGGTGGAGGATGCAGCCATCGCGCCCGCGCAGCATTGGGAGGTCCTCGGCACGAAGCTGAAGACGGTCTTCTCCAACAACATCCGCAACAATTTCGGCTTTCTGAACCGCGCCCATCCCGAAAGCACCGGCAGCGCCGACAAGCTGTTCGTGCAGGAGGGGCGCAAGGTCTTCAAGGAAGTGGTGCCGATGGTTGCGCAGATGATCATCGACGAAGCCGCGCGGCTCGGCATCGATCCGGCAGGCCTGCGCCGTCTGTGGCTCCACCAGGCCAATGCCGGCATGAACCGGCTGATCGCCCACAAGGTGCTGGGCCACGAGGCGAACGAGGACGAGAGCCCGACCGTGCTCGACACCTATGGCAACACCTCGAGCGCGGGTTCGATCATCGCCTTCCACCAGCACAGCGCCGACCTGGCGGCGGGCGACACCGGCCTGATCTGCTCCTTCGGGGCAGGCTATTCGGCGGGTACGGTGTTCGTGCGCAAGGTGGCGTGAGGGGCCGACCTGCCTTGCGGGCTTGGTGAGGCTTGCCTAGAAGTGGCAGAATGGCAGGCGAAATTCTCGACAACAAGGGCCGCGGCGAGGCGGGCTGGCACTGGCCCGCGATCCATCCGGAAGGGCGCAAGTTCGGCCTGATCGCTGCCGCCGCGAGCCTGTTCGTGCTGGTGATCCTCGACTGGGAATTGCTCGGCTGGCCGATGCTGATGGCCTCCGCCGGGGTCTTCACCTTCTTCCGCGATCCCGAGCGCGTGGTGCCGCAGGGCGACAACCTGATCATTGCGCCTGCCGACGGGATCGTCTCGCGGATCGAGACGGTCGAGCCGCCGCTCGAACTCCAGATCAATGACGGGTCGGGCCATGCCGGTCTTCCCGCCGGGCCGGTGACGCGCGTCTCGATTGTCCTCAGCATCTTCGATGTCCACATCAACCGCACGCCTGCGGGCGGGACAGTGCGGCGGGTGGTCTATATCCCGGGCCGCTTCATCAGCGCCGAGCTCGACAAGGCGAGCGAGGAGAACGAGCGCCAGCACATCCTGATCGAGCGCAATGACGGGATCAGGGTCGGCTTCACCCAGATCGCGGGGCTGGTGGCGCGGCGGATCGTGACCTTCGTCAAGCCCGGCGACATCCTCGCCAAGGGCCAGCGCATCGGCCTGATCCGCTTCGGCAGCCGGCTTGACGTCTATCTGCCGGCGGGAACGGATGCGGCGGTGATGATCGGCCAGCGGGTGATTGCCGGCGAGACCGTGATCGCCGAAATCGGTCGGCGCGACCTTATCGAGGGGATTTTGCAATGAGCCGCCAGCAGCCCGGGCGCGGTGCGCGCGGCAAGACCCCGCGCAAGCTGCCCGGTGCGCGCTTCTTCCCCGCCCGTCTGGGGCCCAAGGCGGCCGAGGACGAGGACGGGGATGAAGCCGCGCGTCCCGCCAGCACCGTGCAGGGGGGCGGGCTGACATTGCGGGCGATGCTGCCCAATGCGGTGACCGCCGCTGCGCTGTGTTCGGGCCTCACGGGCATCCGCTTCGCAATCGACGGCCATTGGACCTTCGCGATCGGGCTGGTGGTGCTTGCCGGCGTGCTCGACGGCATCGACGGGCGCATCGCCCGGCTGCTCAATGCCCAGTCGCGCTTCGGGGCCGAGCTCGATTCGCTGGCGGATTCGCTGTCCTTCGGAGTGGCACCGGCGCTGATCCTGTTCCTGTGGTCGCTGCATGACTGGGCCAGATTCGGCTGGTTTGCCGCGCTGGCCTTCGCGATCTGCTGTGCGCTGCGACTGGCGCGCTTCAACGCCCGCATCGATGCCGACGACCAGCCGCACAAATCGGCCGGGTTCCTGACCGGCGTGCCTGCGCCCGTGGGAGCAGGGCTGGCCTTCACGCCCTTCTACCTGTGGCACGAGACCGGCTATGCGGTGCTGCGCGAACCGGTGTTCATGGCCCTGTGGCTGACACTGATTGCCGGGCTGATGATTTCCAACCTGCCGACGCTGAGCTGGGCCTCGCTCCGGCCGAGGAAGGCGATCCGGCTCCCGCTGATCGCTTTTGTCGCCCTTGCCTTTGCGGCGCTTCTGCTCGAGCCGTGGTGGACCCTCGCGGTGATCTGCGGCGGCTATCTGGCGCTGATGCCCTACGGCTTCGTCAAATATGCCGGTATCAAGCGGCGCAGGCTTGCAGCTGCGGCAGCCGCGGCATCGGGCGCAAGACAGCCGGACGCGGCATAGCGATCGCGCGGCGCGGGGCGGCATGGGCAAAAGGCCGTTGCCCCATCTCCATTGCCGGCGAATGGAGGGCGAGGCCAGCGCGCAGCTCTTCGCCTTCCCGCATCAGGCGGACCCAGACGGCACGCGCCTCGCGCAGGCTATGGGCGATGACGGCAAGGGCCAGCAATCCGGCGAGAGTGAACAGGGCGGTGATGAGGCTGCTGATCATGGCGGTGCTCCCTTGAGTCCATCGTTCGTTCTTTGTTCTCACGCCTTGTTCCCTACATGTTCCAGCCTGTCAAGCGCCTTTCGTGCCGGAGTGGAAGCGATTTTGTGGCGGTTTGAGGATTCGGGGCTGGATTTGTATCCCTTGCGCGGCTAAGGGCGCCCTCGCTCCGGCCCGGGCATGAGGCTCGCGGTCAGGGCAAATTCGCATGGAAGGCGCTCATACCGGTGCCGCAGGCGGGATCTCCGCCACGGCCTCCAGCCTTCCAGAGGAACAACCGGAAAGGAATTACCTATGGCGGCACCTGTCGTCACCATGCAGCAATTGATCGAGGCCGGCGCTCACTTCGGCCACCAGACCCACCGCTGGAACCCGCGCATGAAGCCGTACATTTTCGGCGCGCGCAACGGTGTCCACATCATCGACCTGTCGCAGACCGTGCCGCTCTTCGCGCGCGCTCTGGACTTCGTGGAAGCGACCGTGCGTTCGGGCGGCAAGGTGCTGTTTGTCGGCACCAAGCGCCAGGCGCAGGAGCCGATCGCCGAGGCCGCCCGCATGTCGGGGCAGCACTTCGTCAACCACCGCTGGCTGGGCGGGATGCTCACCAACTGGAAGACCATCTCGGGTTCGATCCGCCGTCTCAAGAGCCTCGAGGAAATGCTTTCGGGCGACACCTCGGGCTTCACCAAGAAGGAAGTCCTCCAGCTCACCCGCGAGCGCGAGAAGCTGGAACTGTCGCTCGGCGGCATCCGCGACATGGGCGGCATTCCGGACGTGATGTTCGTGATCGACGCCAACAAGGAAGATCTCGCCATCAAGGAAGCCAACGTGCTTGGCATCCCGGTGATCGCGATCCTCGATTCGAACGTCGATCCCAATGGCATTTCCTTCCCGGTTCCGGGCAACGACGATGCGAGCCGTGCGGTGCGCCTCTACTGCCAGGCGATCGGTGAGGCCGCGCTGGCCGGCAAGGGCAAGTTCCAGGCTGACGTGTCGAGCGATTTCGGCGCGATGGCCGAGCCCCCGGCTGAAGCCGTGATCGCCGAAGAGCCGGCTGCGGAAGACGCCGAAGCCTGATTTCTCGCGGGGATGCGGCGGGCCTACCGTCGTGTGCCCGTCACATTCCCCCTCTAGCGCGCCCGGCATTGCCCCCCTTTTTCGGGAACGGCAGGGCCGGGCGCCTGACAACACACAAGAAGGAAACACCGATGGCCGATATTTCCGTCGCCGACGTGAAGAAGCTGCGCGAGCGCACCGGCGCTGGCATGATGGACGCCAAGAAGGCGCTGACCGAAGCGGGCGGCGACATCGAGGCTGCGGTTGACGCGCTGCGTGCCAAGGGCCTCGCCACCGCCCAGAAGAAGTCGAGCCGCACGGCCGCCGAAGGCCTCGTCGGCGTGCTCGTTTCGGGCACCAAGGGCGTGGCCGTCGAGATCAACTCGGAAACCGACTTTGTCGCCAAGAACGACCAGTTCCAGAGCTTCGTGCGCAATGCGACCGCCGTGGCGCTGGAAACCGGCACCAGCGACGTCGAAACGCTCAAGGCGGCGGCCTACCCCGGCGGCGGCACCGTGGGCGACAAGCTGACCGAGAACGTCGCCACCATCGGCGAGAACCAGCAGATCCGCCGCATCAAGCAGGTCGCCGTGACCCAGGGCGCGGTCGTGCCCTATATCCACAACGCGGCCGCCGAAGGCCTCGGCAAGATCGGCGTGCTGGTCGCGCTGGAATCCGATGCCGACGCCGATACGCTGACGATGCTGGGCAAGGACATCGCCCAGCACGCCGCGGCGATGTTCCCGCAGGCGCTGGACGCCGAGGGCCTTGACCCCGAAGTGATCGAGCGCGAGCGCAAGATCGCTGCCGAAAAGGCTGCCGAAAGCGGCAAGCCGGCCGACGTGCAGGCCAAGATGGTTGAAGGCGCGGTGAAGAAGTTCGCCAAGGAAAACGCGCTCCTCAGCCAGATCTTCGTCAAGGACGGCAAGGCCACGGTCGAAGAATACATCGCCAAGGCCGCCAAGGACGCGGGCAAGTCGATCAAGCTGATCGACTACGTGCGCTTCCAGCTTGGTGAAGGCATCGAGAAGGAAGAGGTCGATTTCGCCGCGGAAGTGGCGGCCACCCTCAAGGGCTGATCGCCATCTTGCGAGCAAAACACGGCCGCTGCAGCACCACGCTGCGGCGGCCGTTTCCTTGAGCGCCCCCCGCCGTTCACCCCCAACCGTTCACCTTAGCCTTTGCGAAATTGCGCCCGGGCCGTTAAACGCCCCCGCAACCCACCCAGCATCCGGAGCCTGCCGCCCCATGTCCCTGCCTGCCCTCAAGCGTGTGCTCCTCAAGCTTTCGGGCGAGGTCTTGATGGGGGGGCAGCAGTTCGGGATCGATCCCGAATTCGTCGCCGAACTCGCCAAGGAGGTGAAGGCCGCGAAGGAAACCGGGCTCGAAATCTGCCTCGTGATCGGCGGCGGCAACATCTTCCGCGGCATGGCGGGCGCCGCCAAGGGGATGGACCGCGCGCAGGCCGATTACATGGGAATGCTGGCGACGGTGATGAACGCGCTCGCCATGCAGAACGCGCTCGAACAGCTCGGCGTGCAGACCCGCGTGCAGTCCGCGATCGAGATGGACAAGGTGTGCGAGCCGGTGATCCGCCGCCGCGCCGAGCGCCATCTGGAGAAGGGCCGGGTGGTGATCTTCGCCGCGGGCGTCGGCGCACCCTATTTCACCACCGACAGCGGCGCGGCCCTGCGCGCTGCCGAAATGAAGTGCGACGCGCTCCTCAAGGGCACCAGCGTTGACGGGGTCTATGACAGCGATCCCAAGCAGAACCCCGATGCAACCCGTTTCGATACGGTGACTTATGACCGGGTGCTCGCCGACAATCTCAAGGTGATGGACGCCTCCGCCGTGGCCCTGTGCCGCGACAACAGGATCCCGATCGTGGTCTTCTCGATCCGCGAGAAGGGCAACCTTGCCCGCGTGCTGGCGGGCGAGGGCGTCCAGACCATCGTGCAAGACAGCTAAGAACAAAGGAAAACCCAGCCATGCCGCAATTTGACAAGGCCGATGTCGAGCGCCGGATGAAGGGCGCGGTGGAAAGTCTGAAGAGCGATCTTCAGGGCCTGCGCACCGGCCGCGCCAACACCACCCTGCTCGATCCGGTGCAGGTCGAGGTCTATGGCTCGATGATGCCCTTGCAGCAGGTTGCCACGGTCTCGGCGCCCGAGCCGCGGATGCTCAGCGTGCAGGTGTGGGACAAGTCGAACCTCCACGCCGTGGAGAAGGCGATTGCCTATGCCAATCTCGGTTTGAACCCGATCATCGATGGCCAGACCCTGCGCCTGCCGATCCCCGACCTGACTCAGGAGCGCCGCAAGGAGCTGGCGAAGCTCGCCGGGCAATATGCCGAGAAGGCCAAGATCGCGATCCGCAACGTGCGCCGCGACGCGATGGAAAGCCTCAAGACCGACGAGAAGAAGAAGGAAATATCCGAGGACGAGCGCAAGCGGTCCGAGGATCAGGTCCAGAAGCTGACCGACCAATATGTCAAGGAAACCGACGAGGCGGCGGCCAAGAAGGAGCAGGAAATCCTGACGCAGTAAAAGGGCGGCAAGGATCGTGGGGAACGGGTTGGACCAGTCGCGCGCCAGACATGTCGCCATCATCATGGATGGCAATGGCCGCTGGGCCAAGCGGCGGGCTCTGCCGCGCGCGGTCGGCCACCAGCGCGGCGTTGAGGCGGTGCGGCGGCTGGTCCGCGCGCTCGAGCCGACGGGCCTTGAATGCCTCACGCTCTACGCCTTTTCCTCGGAGAATTGGAAGCGGCCCGACGAGGAGGTCGATGACCTGATGAACCTGATGCGCCGGTTCATCAAATCCGACCTGCCCGAATTCGTCGCCAACAATGTGAAGCTCAAGATCATCGGCGACTGGCAGAGCCTCGCGCCCGATATTGTCGCGATGCTGGAAGATGCGCTGGCGCAGACCGCGAACGGCAAGCAGACGCTGGCGGTGGCGCTCAACTACGGCGGGCAGCATGAGATTGCCCGCGCCGCGGCCAAGGCGGCGGCCGAGGGCGAGGTCAGCATCGAGACGATCGCGGCTCATCTCGACACCGCCGATCTGCCACCGCTTGACCTCTTGATCCGCACCAGCGGCGAGATCCGCCTGTCGAACTTCCTGCTGTGGCAGGCGGCCTATGCCGAGATGCTCTTCTTGGACACGCTGTGGCCCGATTTCGAGCCCGCCCATCTGGAACAGGCCCTCGACGACTTCGCGCGCCGGGAGCGTCGCTATGGCGGGCGCTGAGGTGCGCGTGCGCGATCCCGGGGCGGGCGTGTCCGACCTGCCGGTGCGCTTTGCCTCGGCACTCGTCATGCTGGGCGTTGCGGGCGGAGCGCTGTGGCTGGGCGGCTGGGTGTGGACCGGCTTTGTCGCGGTGCTGGCGCTGGGCGTGTTCTGGGAATGGAGCCGGCTGGTCGCCCGTTTCGGGGTCGGCCCTCTCGCACGGGTCGTGTGGCTTGCGGGCGGCGTGGTCTATATTGGTGGTGCGGCGCTGGTCATGCAGGAACTGCGCGGCGTCGCGGGCGGCATCTTTCTGGCGGTTCCGGCCGGGGGCTGGGGGCCGCTGGAGGTGCTCGCCGGAGCGATCGCGCCGGTCGTTGCGGTCGATGTGGGCGCCTATTTTGCGGGCCGCGCTATCGGCGGGCCGAAGATTGCGCCGCGGATCAGCCCGGCCAAGACCTGGGCGGGGCTCGGCGGCGGCGCACTTGGCGCGGCGGCGGTGCTCGCGCTTGCCGATCTGGCCGGTACAGGGATTTCGGGCCTGGCCTCGGTCAGCCTCGCCCTGGCGCTGGCTGGCGGGGCTGCGGTGGCCGTGGTGGCGCAGGCCGGGGATTTCTTCGAAAGCTGGATGAAGCGCAGGGCGGGGGTGAAGGATTCCTCTGCACTCATTCCCGGGCACGGCGGACTGTTCGACCGGCTCGACGGCTTCATCGCGGTGTTCTTCGTGATGTTTGTCATTGCCAGCATGGCGGCTTTGCTGGGATGATGGCGCGATGACCCGCTCGCTCACCCTGCTTGGCGCCACCGGCTCGATCGGCGCTTCGACGCTCGATCTGGTGCGCCGCAATCGCGGGGCGTGGCAGGTGGAGGCGCTCACCGCCCAGTGCAGCGCGGCCGAACTGGCTGCGCTCGCCATCGAATTCGGCGCGAAGCTGGCAGTGGTCGGCGACGAGGCCTGCCTGCCCGAGCTGCGCGATGCGCTTGGTTCCAGCGGCATCGCGGCGGCAGGCGGGCGGCAGGCGCTGGTCGAGGCGGCGGCGCGGCCCGTCGACATGACCGTCGCCGCGATTGTCGGTTGCGCGGGCCTTGCGCCGGTCATGGCGGCGGTCGAGCGAGGCGGCACCATCGCGCTCGCCAACAAGGAGGCGCTGGTCTCCGCAGGCGAGGTGCTGATGCAGGCGGTGGCAGCGCACGGCGCCACACTGCTTCCCACCGATTCCGAGCACAATGCGATCTTCCAGTGCCTCGCCGCGGGCCGCATCGAGGACGTGGCGAAGATCACCCTCACGGCCAGCGGCGGGCCGCTGCGCACGTGGTCGCAGGCCCGGCTCGACGCGGCGACCCCGGCTGAAGCGGTCAAGCACCCCAACTGGTCGATGGGTGCCAAGATCAGCGTCGATAGCGCGACGATGATGAACAAGGGGCTCGAATATATCGAGGCCTATCACCTCTTCCCGGTCGGGCTGGAAAAGCTCGGGATCGTGGTGCACCCGCAGAGCGTGATCCATTCGATGGTCGAGTTCCGCGACCGCTCGACGCTGGCGCAGCTTGGCCCTTCGGACATGCGCGTGCCGATCGCCTCGTGCCTCGCCTGGCCGCAGCGGATGGAGACGCCGCTCAGCCCCCTCGATCTCGCCGCGATCGGGGAGCTCACCTTCTTCCCGCCCGACGAGGAGCGCTTCCCCGCCACCCGCCTTGCCCGCGAGGCGATTGCGGCAGGGGGCTCGGCGCCTGCGATCCTCAATGCCGCGAACGAGGTGGCGGTGGCCGCCTTCCTCGCCGGTCAGATCAGGTTCACCCGCATTGCCGCATTGGTCGAGGAGACCCTCGCGCGCAGTAATGATGCCCCGCGCCCGGCGAGCCTCGATGAAGTCCTCGCCGTCGATCAATCGGCTCGCAGGCACGCCCAAAGCCTGCTGGAGACCAGTGCCCTTGTTTGAATCGCCCCCTTTCTGGATGTACGTGATCGGCTTCGCGCTGCTGCTCGGGCCGCTCGTCACCTTGCACGAGCTCGGCCACCTGCTGGTCGGCCGTTTGTTCGGGGTGAAGGCGGATGCCTTCTCGGTCGGTTTCGGCAAGGAGCTTGCGGGTTTCACCGACCGGCAGGGCACGCGCTGGAAGCTCTCCGCGCTCCCCTTGGGCGGCTATGTCCAGTTCAAGGGCGACATGAACCCGGCATCGGTTCCCGATCCCGACGCGCCTGCCGAGCCCGGCTCGTTCCAGCATGCCGCGCTGTGGAAGCGCGCACTGATCGTGGCGGCGGGACCGGTGACGAACCTGCTGCTCGCCATCGGCATCTTTGCCGCCTTCTTTGCGATCATCGGCAAGCCGGAGATCGTGGGCGAGGAGGATTCGCGCACCATCGGCGCCTTTGCCGAGGGGAGCGTCGCCGAGGCTGCGGGAATGCGCGAGGGCGATGTCGTGGTTGCCATCGACGGACGGCCGATCCGCGATTTCACCGACATGAAGACCAAGGTCGCGCTGCATCCCTCGACCCGGATGGTGTTCACCCTCGACCGCGCAGGGCAGCGGATCGATGTGCCGGTCACCACCGCGCGGATCGAACGGCGCGACGATTTCGGCAATGTCAGCACCGAAGGTCTGGTCGGCATCGCGCCGGCGGGCGGGCAATACGAGCTGCGCCAGGTCGGCCTGCTGGAAGCGGTTCCGCTCGCGGTGAGGCAGAGCTGGGATTTCACCGCGATGATGATCACCGGGATCAGGCAGATCCTGGGCGGCGAACGGTCGGTGAAGGAGCTGGGCGGTCCGCTCAAGATCGCCAAATACTCCGGCGAGCAGATGAGCATGGGGGCGGCCGCCTTCATCCATTTCGCTGCGCTGATCTCGCTTAATTTGGCATTCATCAATTTCTTGCCAATCCCCGCACTCGATGGCGGGCACCTGATGTTCTATCTGGCCGAGGCGATCCGCCGCAAGCCGGTCGGGCCGCAGGCGACCGAGTGGGCCTACCGCACCGGGATTGCCCTGGTGCTGATGCTGATGGCGGTGGTGACGGTGAACGATATCATCGCGCTGCCGGTGTTCGGCAGCTGACCGCGAGGCGGGGGATACGAGCGGCCGGCCGGGCCGCGCGGCTTGACCCGCGCACGACACATGGGGCACAGGCGTCCCGGGGTCGGGACAAGCGCAAAGCGTGGGCGGCAGGATTGCACATGGCGCGGCTCGGCAAGAGCCTCGCGCACAGGGTTGAGAACGGGATTTTGGCTGGATGAACCGAATGAGCAAGACGGGCACGGGGCCGGCGAACCGCAAGCCTGTCGTTGATCGCAGCCCCTTGCGTCTTGCAAGCCTGCTGTGCTGCGGCTCGATCCTTGCCGGAATGCCGACGCTTGCCTTGGCGCAGGCCGTCCCCGCAAGCCCGCCCGCAAGCCAGCCGACCCCGGCTGCAGCCCCTGCGGCTCCGGCGCGCAGCACGATCCGCTCGATCAGCGTGGTGGGTGCCGAGCGTCTCGAGGCAAGCACCATCCTCAGCTACATCCGCCTTCGCGTCGGCCAGGAATATACCTCGGTTGCCGCCGACGAGGCGCTCAAGGATCTCGGCGCGACCGAGCTCTTCTCCAACTTCTCGATCCGCAACGACAACGGCAACGTCGTCATCAGCGTGACCGAGAACCCGGTCATCAACCGCGTCGTGCTGGAGGGCAACAAGCGCCTCAAGAACGACAAGATCCTGCCCGAGATCAAGCTCTCGCCGCGCCAGATCTTCACCCGTTCCAAGGTCCGCGCCGACGTGGCCCGCATCATCGAGCTCTACAAGCGCCAGGGCCGCTTTGCCGCCCAGGTCGAGCCCAAGATGGTGCAGCTGCCGCAGAACCGCGTCGATGTCGTGTTCGAGATCAACGAAGGCCCCAAGTCCAAGGTCCGCCAGATCAACATCCTCGGCAACGAGAAGTTTTCCGATGGCGAGCTGCGCGGCGAGATGGTGACCAAGCAGGCGCGCATCACCAGCTTCTTCAGCTCGAACACCAGCTACGATCCCGACCGCCTCGCCTTCGACCAGCAGAAGCTGCGGCAGTTCTATCTGATGCAGGGCTATGCCGACTTCCGCGTCGTGTCTGCCGTAGCCGAGCTGACCCCCGACCAGCGCGACTTCATCATCACCTATGTGGTCGAGGAAGGCCAGCGCTACACCTTCGGCGAGGTCAAGGTCGACAGCCAGCTCCGCGACTTCGACAGCGACGCGATGAGCGCCAACCTGCCGATGAAGGACGGCGATTTCTACAACGCCAAGTCGGTCGAGGATACGGTCGAGCAGCTCACCGAGCTGGCCGGACGCTTCGGCTATGCTTTCGCGGACGTCCAGCCGCGCTTCAAGCGCGATCCCGACAACCTCAAGATGAACGTGACCTTCGTGCTGCGCGAGGCGCCGCGCGTCTATGTCGAGCGGGTCGACATCAACGGCAACACGCTCACGCAGGACAAGGTGATCCGCCGCGAATTCCGCATCGCGGAAGGCGACGCGTTCAACAGCCTTGCGGTCCAGCGCACCAACGCGCGCGTCAATTCGCTCGCCTATTTCCAGGAGAATTTCGAGGTCAAGCAGGTCGAGGGCAGCGCCCCTGATCGCATCATCCTCGAGGCCAACGTCGAGGAGCGCCCCACCGGCGAGCTCCAGTTCTCGGCCGGTTTCTCCTCGATCGAGCAGTTCATCCTTGCCGGCTCCATCCGCCAGCGCAACTTCCGCGGGCGCGGGCAGACGATCGGGCTCAGCCTCAACTACTCGCAGTTCTCGCGTTCGGCGCAGGTGAGCTTCTCCGATCCCTATATCTTCGATCGCAATATCTCCGGCGGGATCGACATCTACCGCCGCGACTTCAACAGCTTCAACTTCCTCGGCAATAATCGCAACACGACCTTCAAGCAGGCGACCACCGGCTTTTCGGCGCGGGCGGGCGTGCCGCTGACAGAATACATGTCGCTGGTCGGCAGCTACACCCTCAACTACGAAGACGTGACGCTCGACCGCAGCCTGTTCTTCTCGGACGTCGACGGCAACGGGATCACCGAATGCGATCCGCTGCGGGCAGGCCGCTTCCTGTGCGACGCAATCGGCACCCGGCTGAGCTCGATCGTCGGTCTCAGCCTCAACTACAACTCGCTGAACTCGCGCATCCGTCCTTCGCGCGGCAAGACCATTTCGCTCAGCGGGGAATTCGCTGGTCTTGGCGGCGATGTGCGTTATGCGCGGTTCCGCGGCCGCGCGCAGCAGTTCTGGAATGTCGGCAATTCGGGCTTCATCTTCTCGGTGCTGGCCGAAGGCGGCACGATCATCCCGCTGCAGGAGCGTCCCGGCCAGGGCGTCGATGACGTGCTCCTCACCGACCGCTTCTTCCTTGGCGAGCCGCAGTTCCGCGGCTTCGCGATCCGGGGCGTGGGGCCGCGCATCCTCACCCAGACCTCGCAGCTCGACAATCTCGGCCGGCCGCTGCTCGACGACAAGGGGAACATCCTGTTCTTCACCGAGCGTCGCCAGGTGCGCGATGACTCGATCGGCGGGCGCAATTACTATCTGGGCCGCGCGGAGCTCGAGATCCCGCTCGGAAGCGGTGCCCGCGAACTGGGCCTGAGGCCCTCGATCTGGGCCGACATCGGCGCTCTGTGGGGTGTCGAGCGGCCGATCCTGACGGTCAATCCGGCCGGCACCCCGCTGCGCAACGAAAACGGCCAGGCACTCTACCAGATTCCCGGGACGGCCACGACCACGACCGACCCGACCCAACCCGACGGATCGGCCAATGTCCGCCTGATCCAGCAGGGTTCGAACATCCGGGAGCTCTTCCTCGGCAACACGCCCAGCCCGCGCATCACCGCCGGGATCGGGGTCAACTGGAACTCTCCCTTCGGTCCTTTCCGCATCGACTTCGCCCAGACCATCCGCAAGGTCGAGGGCGATGACGAGCGGCGCTTCACCTTCAACGTAGGAACACAATTCTGATGACACGTCTTGCCAAGATTCTCGCTCCGGCCGGCCTGATGGTGGCGGCCGGTCTCGCCATGCCCGCGCACGCCCAGGTCGACGGGAAGATTGCCACGCTCGACATGCCCGGCGTTTTCGTCGGCACCGATGCGCTGCGCAATTCGAACGAGCAGATCCGCACCCAGTATGCCCAGCAGATCGATCTCCTGCGCACCCGCTCGCAGGAACAGCAGACGGTCCTCGCCAAGTATGACAAGAACGGCGACAAGAACATCGACGATGCCGAGATGGCAGCGATGAAGAAGACCCCTGACAACACCAAGTACGAGGCGCTCGAGAAGGAAATCGTCTCGCTCGGCAACCAGGTCGACGGCGCGGGCATGTTCGCGGTCGAGCAGATCGCGGTCCAGTATCGCAGCGCGCTCGACGATGTGGTCAAGCGCGAGCAGATCAAGGCCATCATCGATCCCAAGTCGCTGATGTTTGCCGCGCCCGAGGCCGATATCACCGCCAAGGTGATTGCGGCGCTCAACCTGCGCGTGCCTGCCGTCGGCGTGATCCCGCCGGCCGGCTGGCAGCCCACCAACCAGGTTGCGCAGCTCTACCAGCAGATCCAGCAGCGCCTGTTGCTTCTCGCCCAGATGGCGCAGCAGCAGCAGCAGCAAGCCGGTCAGGCGCAGGCCCAGCCGGTGCCCGCCGATCCCAACGCCCCGGCGGGCCGCTGAGGCGGGCGGAGAATACCATGAGCGAAGCGGATAGCGCGCCGGCAGAGGCGCTTGATTATGACATCGTCAAGGTCCTCAAGGCCTTGCCGCACCGCTATCCGCTGCTCCTGGTCGACCGGGTGAAGGCGATCACGCTTGGCGAGCGCATCCACGCGGTCAAGGCCGTGAGCATGAACGAGCAGTTCTTCCAGGGGCACTTCCCCGGTGCGCCGATCATGCCCGGCGTGCTCCAGATCGAGGCGCTGGCGCAGGCGGCGGGCATCCTCGGGATCGAGACGATGGAGCTTGCCGGGACGGGCAAGCTTGTGATCTTCATGGGGATCGAGAACGCCAAGTTCCGCGCCCCCGTGACCCCGGGCTGCCTGCTCGACCTCCATGTCGAGTTCACCCAGAAGCGCAGCCGCGTCTACAAGTTCAAGGGCGTGGCGAGTGTCGAGGGCAAGACGACCTGCGAGGTCGAGTTCACCGCGATGATGACCGACGCTCTTTGAGTTTCGCGGGCCCATCCGGGCCCGCGTCCTCGGTGCGTTTCGAGCCCTGCGGGCCCGAGCACCTGCGGCTCGGCCGCGTGGCCTTGCGGTCGCTGCGCGACCGATTGGGCGGCACCACTTCTGAGGTTGCATTGGCGCGCGTTTCCGACTAGGCGCGCCGCTTCCCGTTTCATAGCACCGCCGGTCGGCACCGGCGAAAGCTCGAAGGACAAGCGTCATGAAGACCGAAGGTCACCCCGATTACCACATGATCACGGTCAAGATGACCGATGGCACCGAATTCCAGACCCGCTCGACCTGGGGCAAGGAAGGCGACGTGCTCGCGCTCGATATCGATCC
>JACCDK010343731.1_pt1 | contig 20870 bp, 24 predicted proteins | sample 7445871 | NCBI WGS metagenome assembly JACCDK01 (sample SAMN15323436, study PRJNA562643) | freshwater metagenome | isolation source: river surface water | place: USA:Blue River Watershed | collected 2017-08-15
CCTTCAAATTCAGATGGCCATAGCCATTGAATCTTCATTCGGATTCTTGCGAATCCTTACTACAAGTGCCTTACGTGCCCCCAACGGGATTCGAACCCGTGTTACCGCCGTGAAAGGGCGATGTCCTAGGCCCCTAGACGATGGGGACGTATGAGGCTGGGAAAGAATACAGGCTCGGCACTCATGCTCCAAACCCGCTTATAGGGTAGGTATCAGCTTCGAATTAAGAGCGCGGGGCTTTACGAATTGCCAGCATCGATGTGGTGATGAGAGCGATTCCAGCAGCCAAGAGGCCGAGGAGCGCACCAAGAGAGCCACCCAGGGTTGCAGCTACAAATTCGCCGGTAGAGAAGGTTGTAATGACAACTGCGCCGAGCATGAGCGGCCAGCGACGTTCGCGGAGATAGAGCAACGCTAATGTCGAAGATGCAGCAATTGCTACTAAGTAAGAGATGAGGCGATGATCAGTAGCGAAGAGAAATTGGCTAGCAATAAAGAAAGTCGCAGCGCTTATTAAATATGCAAGTGTTTGATCAATCATTCGAAGATATGCGATGTAAAGCCAGATACTGGCGAGGATCACCCAATACATTGGATATGCAACGCTATCTTCAGGCTCGACTTCTCCAAAGATGCTTAAAATCATAAATCCAGTAATGAAGAGATAGCCATATGCGCCAATATGTAAAATCTCATGGCGGTAGCGAATAAATGAGTAGAGCGAGACTATTGCACCTGCGAGAAGCGGCGCCCACGGTGCGCTATTTCCTGACTCATATGAGAAAGCAATCGCTGCGGTTGCAGAAATCGCCGCAGCCATAGAGAGAACGCTGGTCAAACGAAGACGCATTGCATTCACATCGCTGAGAATGTGCGAAGAAATCAAGAGAAGAATCGAGAGCCCAGCCAGCGATCCGACTCGGGCTGCACGAGGCGCCTCATCCCAGATTGTTGCTCCTAAGAATATTGCTGCAATCACAATAAAAGCCCCGCCCAGATAAGCAGCAATTTCAGCGAAGATACTCTTGCGCGAATCACTTCCTTCAAGTGCATCAAAGCGAGAGCTCACTAACTCAGATTGGCTCTGAGTAAGTGAGCCCTCATTAACAAGAGATCGAAGGACCTCTTGTAGACGCTTTGAACCTTCTTGCAATTAAATCGCCCACTGCACTGTGATGGAGACAGTCACATCTTGCTGACCGAGGTCCACCACTGTTGCTGCATCGGATTCTGCTTTGGCAGTAGCGGTGAAGATAGGTACTGAGATGGATGGGCTACCGTTTTCTACAAGGTAGTTAACTTTGCCAAGTCTTACACCCATCAACTTTGCATAGGAAGTTGCTTTTGCTTTGGCATTCTTGACTGCCACGGCGCGAGCAGATTCTGTTGCCTTCGCAGCATCGAGTACAAATGGTGAAACTGAATTGATCTGAACGGCATCAGTACCGGCTGCTACAACTGCGTCAACAACAGCACCAGCAGTTGATGCGGCGCGAATAACAACTGAGAAAACCTGTGAGCCGCGATAGCCGGTGAGCGTTGATACACCGTTATTGTCATAACGGTATTCTGGGTAGGCGGTGATGTTCTGGGTAGCAATATCTTTAGTGGAGACTCCTGCAGCGATAAGTGCCTTGCGAACTGCAGCTGCATTAGTTGAAGTTGCAGCCAAAGCTTCCTTATTGGATGGAGCAACAACAGAGACAGTAGCGGTGAGGCGTACTGCATCGGGTGCAACCTTTACCGTGCCCTCTGCGTTGACAGTGATGTAGCGAGTCGAAGTAGCAGCGTTGGCTGATACTGGCGCAATTACTGTTGAGAGCAGGGCAAGTGGTGCTACGAGGAGAAGTGACCTCTTAATAAGTGATGTTGTCATAAACGTAGTATGGCTTATCTATTCTGTGAAACTTCATAGAGAGATGAATGGTCAGCGAGTGATTTTTCCAATGAAAAGTATCGCTGCGCGTGAGCCTTTCCAACCGAACCTAGCTCAAAGCGAAGTTCTTCATCAGTGACGAGGGCGCTGAGGGCACTTGCCATTGCTCCAGGCTGTGATGATGTGAGAAAACCGGTCTCGCCATCAACGACGATATCTGCAATAGATCCAACATTCGTTGCAACTATGGGAATCCCAGCAAAAGCAGCTTGAATCAAGGTGAGTGGAATACCTTCATTATCGCTCGTCAATATCGCCATATCGCTAGCAGCAAAGATCTGATCGATATCGCTGCGCCAACCCATGAAAGTAACTGGCAATTTTTCTTTTTCAGCTCGAGCTTTTGAACTTTCAAAGAGTTCACCTTCGCCTGCAACTAAAAAGTGAAGGTCGAGATTGCGGGCAACAGAGGCTGCGGCAACATCTAAGAGACGATCAGGGCGTTTAATCTGTGTAAGTCGTCCGACAAAGGTGCAGTAAATAGTCTCTGCATCTAAACCGAGATTTTTACGTGCCTCCTGCGGGTCAATATCTGCAGGAGCGGGAAGACCTGGGAAGAAGACTCGGTACTGATCTGGCTCACCGATATCGGCTGCTAGTAGATCATCTTTAACTTGATTGCCGACTGCAATCAGCACATCCGTCTTCGTTGCCAAGAACTTCTCGATTGAAATAACTAAGCGAACCTTCCAGCCCGCAAAATAGCCATGGAGTAAATGGCCATGAAAGGTGTGTATGCGAAAGGCCTTGCTGCCAGAGAGTATTGTGGCAAGGCGACCCAAGACTCCAGCTTTTGCAGTGTGCGTATGGACTACATCAGGGCGTTCGCGACGAATCAAGGCAACTAATGAGAAGAATGCACGCAGGTCTGCCATTGGTGAAATAGAACGACCAAGACCACCCACTCGAGTTGCTTTCACATCAGTGGCAACAGTCTCCAGATAATCGGCTTCGTTCTGGTCGCAGTAACCAGTGATAAGAACTTGGTCAAAGCGAGTCTTATCAAGGCCGCGCATCAAGTCAGCAACAATCACCGCAGGTCCACCCACATTCATGCGGGCGATAATCTGCAATACCTTGATTCTGTCGTTTGATTCCATGTGGTTATCTTCTCGCAAATTAGGGGGATAATTGCACCTATGACTCAGGGGCAATTCATCTCGCACTGCACCGCAGATGCCCTTGCTCGCGCTGCGGAGCAGTTACAAGCGGGGCGATTGGTTGCCTTTCCAACTGAGACTGTCTATGGCCTTGGGGCTGATGCCATTAATAGCGATGCAGTGGCTCGGATATATCAAGTCAAGTGTCGCCCAGCTGATCATCCTTTGATTGTGCACCTCGCCGATGCGCAAGATATTGGCGAATGGTCGGAGGATATTCCGGATTACGCGATCGATTTAGCGCGCTCATTTTGGCCCGGTCCAATGACATTGATTCTTAAGCGAAGTGAGTTGGCCAAGGACTTTATAACCGGGGGACAAGAGACGGTCGGATTGCGGGTGCCCGACCACACCCTCGCACTCGCATTCTTAAATGAGTTTAAAAAAATAGGCGGTAAAGGCGTTGCCGCACCGAGCGCTAACCGTTTCGGACATGTCTCACCAACGACTTCACACGCAGTTGTTGAAGAACTCAGTGAGTATTTAGATCCAGATGACTTAATTCTTGATGGTGGCCCTTCGCAGGTAGGCGTCGAATCAACGATCATTGATTGCACAACCGATGCGCCACGCATTTTGCGACCTGGCGCAATCACCGTGGAGATGATTGAAGCGGTCACCGGCCTCAAAGTTGTTAACCGAGATGATGTGATTCGCGTCAGTGGTTCACTCGAGCATCACTATGCACCATCTGCTCAAGTTGTTCTCGATGGCTATCCGCGCCCAGGTGATGGTCTGATTGCATTAAATACGACACCAACGCCAGAGGGCGTAGTTCGTCTTGCTTCACCAATTAACAATGAAGATTTTGCGCGCCAGCTCTATGGCGCACTCCGTGAAGCAGATGCACAAGGAATAGATCAGGTTGTTGTCATTCAACCTGAAGGCGAAGGCATCGCGATAGCGATTCGCGATCGCCTCAAGCGTGCATCGGCCTAACGATTGAGTACTTCCGCTAGCACCCTTGTGATTTCACGGTGGCGCGCCATTCCATCTGCGACCATCGGAATCCAGTTGGTGCAGTAACCAAAACCAATCTTGTGAACTTGATCGGCAAATCCTTGCTGACCGCCTAAACCATCATGTCCAAAAGTCGTATCGCTCAGAACAGGGGAATGCACCGGGTTTGCAACGATAAATCCGAGTGAATGAATGGGATATGGCGCAGGATCGCCGTATATGTTTGGACCGATGTTTGGCCGAGATATTGCCTTCTTTACCGTGTCATCACTCAAGATTCGAACGCCATCTGTTTCGTGTACGAGAGCGGAATATGTTTTCGCAATCGCGCGAGCATTCATTACACCACCCGCTCCGGCAAACTCCATCTGATGTGCGCGAGGATCGTTGAAGCCTCCAACAAAGTCATCGATATGTCCGACAAATGCTTTTCCAAATGAGATTGCTCGTCTGTTCCAGTACAAAGGTGATTCAAATGGATAGTCAATTAAGGGCGCATCATCGCTCTTAAGGTGAGTGATTTGGTTTTCAATCTCAGCCGGCGTTCCAAAGTAAGCTTCAACTCTGAGGGGGCTGGCAATAATTTCTTGTAACAACTGATTGAGACGCTTGCCAGTGATATTGAAATATATTTTGCCGAGTAAATGGCCGATAGTTCCAGCGTGATAGAGGAAACCTGTATCTGGCTCCCAGATTGGTTTCTGTCGAGCCAGTGCATCTTCCACGGGAGTGAGCTTCAACATATCGTCAAATGTCAGGTCCTCACGAACGGCGCTTAGCCCTGAACGATGTCGCATGATCATTGCAACAGTGATGTCTTCTTTGCCATTTGCGGCAAACTCTGGCCAGTAATGTGCAACTCTCTCGTCAGGATCGAGCAATCCTTGCTGAATCAAATAGTGCCCAATGATTGATAACAGCCCCTTTGAGGTTGAGAAGACAACAGACTTCGTATTTTCCTCCCAGGCAACTCCCGGTCGTTGTTCGCCAGCCCAGATATCGAGAACAGGCAGGCCATTCTGATAGATGCAGAGAGCAGCACCGCCATAGGGTTGCTCGGCAGTGAGAGCAAAGAACTTATCTGCGACAGGTTGAAATTGTTCAAGGATGAGCATTCGGTGAGACTACCGATACTTATCTCGATAGGCTATAGATATGAATACAAAGGGATATGCAGCGCTTTCCGCAGGATCAGACCTCGTTCCATTTCAATTTGATCGCCGCGAAGTAGGCGTCAATGATGTCGAGCTCGATATTAAATACGCTGGTATCTGCCACTCAGATATTCATCAGGTCCGCGAAGAGTGGGGCCCTGCAATTTTTCCGATGGTTCCAGGGCATGAAATCGCCGGCGTAGTTACATCGGTAGGTTCGGGTGTTACCAAATTTAAAGTCGGTGATCACATCGGAGTAGGTGTGTTCGTTGATTCTTGTGGCAAGTGCGAGCAGTGTCTTAAGGGCTTGCAGCAATATTGCGAAGAAGGAATGACCGGCACTTACAACGGTTACGAGCGCGACGGAAAGACCGTCGCAATGGGTGGCTATAGCGATCGCTTTGTTATCAACGAGAATTACGCAGTCCACATTCCATCGCACTTGCCGCTCGATGGAGTCGCACCTCTGCTCTGCGCCGGAATTACTCTATATTCGCCGATCAAGCATTGGAAGGTCACGAAGGGTACGAAGGTTGCAGTGATGGGCCTTGGTGGCCTCGGACATATGGGTGTGAAATTTGCTGTGGCAATGGGAGCAGAAGTTACAGTGCTCTCGCACTCTCCTTCAAAAGAAGCGGATGCTCGCGCCATGGGAGCACATCACTTTGTATCGACAAAGGATCCAGAAAACTTTAGGAAAATTGCAAAGAGCTTTGATCTCATCCTCAATACGGTCAGCGCTGAACTTGATATCAACGAGTACCTCAATCTTTTAAAGCAAGATGGAACACTTGTGGTGATTGGTCTTCCTGGCAAGCCATATGCCGTTCACGCTGGAGTGCTTCTTGGAGCGCGCCGTTCGATGGCTGGTTCAATGATTGGTGGCATCCCAGAGATGCAAGAAATGCTTAATTTCTGCGGCGAACATAACATCCTCAGCGATGTCGAGGTCATCAAGGCGGACTACATCAACAAGGCCTATGAGCGCACCATTGCAAGTGATGTGAAGTACCGCTTCGTCATCGATGGCTCAACCTTCTAAATAGATAGCGTAAGATTCGCTACGTTTGCAGCGTGCTGCAGACGGTGGGGCCTTTAGCTCAGTCGGTAGAGCAACGGACTTTTAATCCGTGGGTCGTCGGTTCGAGCCCGACAGGGCCCACTTATTTCTTGCCAGCGAAATAGGTATGAATTTTGGTATCCCAGTTAGCTCGTATCTCGGCTAACGCTTCACCTTCTTGGCTCTCTGGGAAGACGCTGCCATCGACTGCACCGCCGAGAGCGACTAACTTGTCGAGGATTTCTCGATTCTTATTGACGTGTTCAATCGTGCCAGAAGGATCCGAAAATTCTTCAAGCACAACGCATCGAGTTTGATCATCATTAAAGAAAACGTCGTAACGCAGAATTGATTCTTGCTTCTGAATCACGGTGAGCATTTGCGTTAAAAGCTTTTTAAACTCATCTAAATTGTCAGCAGAAATACTCGGAAATATTGCGACGGCAGACATTTTGTTCATAAGGACCCTTGACTCTCTGTAGGTGCTTAATTATGGTCAACCTATGGCAGTTGTGAAAGTACCTATTACTCGTGAAATTACCGGGCATAAAGCGGTACGAGAAGCACTTCGCAATACAGCTGAATACTCTTCCGATTTGCAGGGCGACGCTGATGTTCGTGATTACCGTCAATTGCCACTTGAGGTAGACCCTCCGCGCCATCATCTCTTCCGCACCGCGCTCACTCCCTTCTTTGTGCGACCTGCAATTGAGAAACATACGAGAGCTTTTGAAGCGATTGCGAAAGAGGCGCTTCACGACTTCTTTACTGCAGGTGATCGAGAAGTTGTCAGCGATTTAGCGTTACCACTCGTGATGAAGAATCTTGGGGTCATCTATAACCGCCCTCAGGATGTTGGGGAGTGGATTTCATGGGGACCAGATGTATGGACTGCTGCTGGTCCCCAGCGCAGCGGAGATGTTCTCCATACCTACCTTGATCGTGTTTACCGAGAAGCGGTAGCAACGCCCTCAGCAGATATCTATTCAGAGATAGCCCAGTTGGAGATAGAGGGCAAGGTGGTATCTGAAATCGAATTCAAAGGAATTGCGGGAGTCTTGTTAGCTGGCGGGCGGGATACAGTCGTCAAGTTGCTCACAGGAATGATCTGGCACTTTGGCAACAACCCTGGCGCTCTCGAACAATTACGTGAGAGCCCAGAATTAATTGATGGCGCAGTGCAAGAGTTCTTGCGATTTTTAACGCCACTTCCAGCGATGGCGAGAACAACAGTCCCAGAGAGCAGCACGGCTGAACTTCCTGCAAATCGGTATGTCCAAATCAGCTTTATCTCAGGCAATTTCGATGAAACCGTTTTCGACAATCCGACTGAAATCAACTTTACCAGAGCTCGTAATCCACACTTGAGCTTCGGTTTTGGACCACATACTTGCCTTGGAAATCACGTTGCAGAAATTGAAGCGAAAGTTTTTTTGCGGGCTCTTATCGCACTTGACTTTAAATGGCGCATATCTTCCAAGAGTGAAATTTCCTTCTTTGAGGGTAAATTAGCTAAAGTGCCAGATCACTTAAAATCAATCTACATCACAAGAGAAGATGGAAAAGTTAATGCATAAAGCACTTGAGAATTTCCAGCAGCACACGACAGATTTTTTAGAAGCTCTTGCGCTCTTTCCAGAACGCAGTCGAAGCATTGCACCGGAAGGTGAATGGTCGGCTGCCTATATCGTTCATCATCTCAGCGATGGTGAGACGCATTTTGCCGGACGTTTTCTCCTCACCCTAGGTGCTGATAATCCGCATCTCGTACTCTTTAATGAAGAGTGGTATCCAGAAGTTCTTCACTATGAAAAACGGACCGTCAATAAATCACTCGCAGCGATTGTTGGAATTCGCACCATGATTCTCGAGACACTCTCCTTAATTGATGATGACAAATGGCAGCGGACTATGAAGCGCGAAGATGGAACGCTAGTCACCTTGGCTGATCTCGTGATTCAGGCAGATGGCCATCTCACTGGCCACATCGACCAATTGAAAAAACTCGCTGCCACGCTCTAAGATCCTGACCAGACCGAGACCAGTCGGGGTTTGACTGGTCAAAACCGGTTATCACCGCGCATAAAAACGGGGCTTTCCCTACGGTATCCATGTCAGAGCAATCTGAGAGGGTCCAGGGGATGAATGAGATAAGAAGTTATATCGAGTGGTTGAGTATTCACCCAACCGCTGATGAAATCACCCGTGCACTTGTACTTGAGCACCTCGTTACTTTTGGCGCATGTTGCGCCCGCATCGGCAGACTTAACGCAGATGATTCACTCACCTTTATTGGTGAATACGGTTTTGAAGATGGTCGCAAAGGTATGACCTTTCCAGGTGAAGAGTGGCGCAGCTGGGATCATGATGCGGCCGATATCGCACTCGGCCGAAATCCAAACCACTGGTCTACTGATAAGAAACTCCTGATGCTCCAAATGCGCAGCCGTGGAGCAATGCAGGGACATCTTGCAATTCGCTTCTCTGCGCCAGTGGAAGATACTGAAAGAGTTGAAGCCGTCGTGCTTGATTATGCAATTCCAACATCGCTCTATCTTTCGCTCAGCCAAGATGGAAGAAAGTCACCTTCTCCACAGAGCACCCCAGCAGATCTCGGCGCAACACAGTTAACTCAGCGCCAGCTCTCAATTCTTGCCGGCATGGTTGAGGGAAAAACTAATCATGAACTAGCCACAGAGCTTGGTTTTAGCGTCAGCACCATAAGACACGAGACAATGCGGATCTATCAAGCTCTCGCGGTCAGTGATCGTAAGGAAGCAGCGAAGAAAGCACTTACTCTCTCCCTGCTTTAACGCTCCTTTAGTAATCTCTCTAGTATCTTCGCCAAGTGAAGAAAACTGGATCGTGGTTACCTCTCTATCTACTCACTGGATTTATCTGGGGATGCTCATTTATTTTCATCAAAGAAGGCTTGGATTTTCTCACTCCGATTGGCGTTGCTTTTATCCGATGCGCACTCGGAGCACTCACCCTCTACGGTTTTGCGCGCTATCGAAAAATCGCGTTACCTCGTGAGAAAGTTGCCCTCTTCCATATCTGGGTAGTCTGCCTTTTGCTCAACGTTCTTCCAGGAATCTTCTTCGCCTATGCTGAAACTGAGGTCACCTCAATTCTTGCTGGAATTATTAATGCCGTAACTCCACTGATGACTCTGATTGCAATTCTGGGTGTTAATAAATCTGAGCGCGCAAATAAAGCTCAGGTCTTAGGTCTCTTCGTCGGCTTCGCCGGAGTCCTTGTTGTGCTCGGCGCGTGGAATGGACTCGGGGCTAATCCGTGGTGGGCAGTCTTGATTCTCTTCATCGCAGTTGCGCTCTACGGCATCTCGTATCCCTATACTCGCCGCTTTGTGATGCCGCTCGGAATCAAACCGGAGGCGATTGTCGCCACTCAACTTCTCTTGGCGACAGTAACGATTCTCCCCTTCTATATTGCAACTGGAACAACGGATGGCGAGATAACACTCAGCCCGTTGCTCTCAATGATTGCACTTGGGGTCTTTGGAAGTGGCTTTGCATACCTATGGAACTTTAGAGTGATGGAGATAGCGGGTAGCGCGATCTCAAGCAGTGTTACCTATCTGACACCGGTGGTCGCTGTGGTCGCAGGCATTATTTTCTTAGGCGAGAAAATCTCCTGGCACGAACCGGCCGGCGCTCTAGTGGTGCTCTTAGGTGCAGCTATTGCACAAGAGAGAATTAAAGGACTTAAGCGGTAACGGTAAAACCGGCAGGTAGTTCAAGGCGATACTTTGCTAGCTTCTCACCATCGGCTAGAAGTGCGCGAGTCGGACTATCTTCTGCAATCACACCACCACTTAAGACGACGGCGCGATCACACAATTCAAGTGCGTAAGGCAGATCGTGCGTCACCATCAAGATGGTGACATCGAGTGAGGCCAAAATCGTAGCGAGCTCTCTCCGACTTGCCGGATCAAGGTTTGATGATGGTTCATCGAGCACAAGAATCTCTGGCTTCATTGCGAGCACTCCCGCTACCGCAACGCGACGCCGCTGGCCGAATGAGAGATGATGAGGTGCGCGATCTGCAAAATCTGACATACCAACTTGGGCTAACGCTTCGTTCACAATCTGATCGAGTTCGGCGCCACGAAAACCCATGTTGTAAGGGCCAAAGGCAATATCTTCGCGAACTGTAGGCATAAAGAGCTGGTCATCGGGATCTTGAAAGACGATGCCGACCTGAGCGCGAATCTTCTTGAGGTTTGATTTATCGCTCGCATCGATGGTGGTGCCAGCAATCTTTACCGAACCCTTTTGTGCCGCATGAATTCCATTGAGGTGCATTACCAAAGTTGTCTTGCCAGCACCGTTGGGTCCCAAGAGCGCGACCCGCTCACCTTTTTCAACTGTGAGGTTTACACCGAAGAGAGCCTGATTGCCATCTGGGTATGCAAATGCCAAGCCAGAGATTTCAAGGGATGGATTTTTCATAGCAGGACTCCTGTGATGATAGAGATGAGAAGAGCTAGGCAGGGAATGGAGATAGCAAAAGTTTTCATCGAACGAGTTATAACTGGGTGCTCAGTTTTTGGAAGTTCACCCTCATAACCGCGCGCAATCATTGAGGTATGAACTCGCTCTCCGCGTTCGTAAGATCTAACAAAGAGCGCGCCAGCTGTGCCTGCGATGAATTTCCAATCGCGAACTCCGCGCTCTTCAAAACCGCGAGAGAGACGCGCAACTTTCATCCGTTCCATCTCATCCGTGATCACGTTCATATATCGCAACATGAAAGTCATAATCTGAACCAGAAGTGATGGCATCTTCAATAATTCAAAACCACGCAGAATCTCGCGTGCTGGAGTCGACCCAGAGAGCAAGATCGCGGTGAGGACACCTAAAGTCCCCTTGGCGATAATTGAAGCAGCTGCGATTGAACCAGGGCGAGAGAGCTCAATGCCAAGGATTTCAAATCGCTCACCAGCCGAGAAAAATGGCATCAAGAAGGCAAAGATCAAGAAAGGGATTTCGATGGTGGCGCGCTTGGCGATTGTAAAGACTGGCAGCTTTGCGACCCGCAGCAAGGTAAAAATCATCACCGCAAAGCCTATAAATGCCCAGTAATTCTCAATCGGGGTAGCCACGCAGATAATCAAAAATGTCAGGAAAGAGAGAATCTTGAGATGTGGCGGCAAATCATGGATAGGCGAGTGACGGTGGATATAGAGGCGTTCGCCGACATCATGTCCGTGGTGATGACCGTGGGCTGCTTCACCACTTTCGCGCATCAAACCTTAGTTCTTCTTTCGCTTACCGAGATACATGAAGAATGAGGTAGCAATTACACCGGTTGCCACAACGCCGATTACGCCCGCTACACCAACAGAGGCGCGTTCGTTATCAATTCCTTCAACCCCGTAATCAGCGAGTGCACTTCCTGCTGTCGCTGGATCTTTAGCTGTCTCAATGAATCCGATATCCCCAGCAACTTTTTCAAGTCCATCTGGGTGCGAAGAAGCGTAGAACGAGACAACTCCAGCGAGAATGAGCGAGACGACAAGGCCGCCTAGGTAGAACTTCTTATTTGAGATGTTCTCCATTATCTAATCTCCAAATCTTCAACACGGTTGGTGTAACCAAATACGAGATCGGAACGACTTGCCAACACAGCGCTGATGGTGAGGAAGGTGATGATTGCTTCACCTATGCCAATAAGAATATGCGTACTGATCATTGCGGTAAGTACGGTAGAAGTTTCATATGTTGCAGTTGCACCAATCGCATACTGCATGACAAAACCCGCAGCTGCTGCAGGAACAGAGATAATTGCACCAGCGGCAGATGCAACTGCCACCGAAGCTTTCTTCTTAGGTAAGACTTTCTTCGCGAGCAGGAATATTCCGTAACCCACCCAAACTCCGATGATAGACATGTTGAAGATACTCAAACCGAGAGCAGTCAATCCACCATCTGCAAAGAGAAATGCCTGAATGATGAGAACAACGGTAATCACCAGTGACGCTGCATAGGGACCAACTAGTACCGCTGCGAGAACTCCGCCCAAGAGATGGCCGGATGTGCCAGCAGCGACTGGAAAGTTAAGCATCTGAACTGCAAAGACGAAGACTGCAGTAAGTCCAGCAAGTGGGGCGCTCTTCTCTGAAAGCTGGCGCTTTGCACCCTTAAGTGCGGCGCCAACGCCGGCGGCGCCAATTACGGCAAAGGTCGCAGAAGTCTTGAGATCAATAAAGCCATCAGGAATATGCATTTCAGAGCCCTCCGCCTAGATGCAAATCATTTGCAAGTAGAAGGGTAGGGGAGTTTTAACCATTTGGAAACTCGAAATGCCCGACTAGCGAGCGCGGAAAGGGCTAGAGTGCTTGCAGAATCCAAGAGAGATTCACCTGGGAGGTGCAGCCTTGAGCGATAGCGACGATGATCACGGCAGCGACGAGATTCTGACGGAGGAGATGCTCTGGGATCGAATCCCTGAGGTCACCGGTGAAGAGCGAGCAGAGACATATTACGAACTCAGTGCCCGCATCTTTGCCCGCGGTCAATACGACGAGGCGCTCGCCCTCGCGGAGACTGCCCGCGATATCTACGCTGAACTTGGTGCCAGCTCACATAGCGAAGGTTTGGCACAGGCTTATTCAGCAATTGGTTACAACCTCAATCAATTAAAGCGCATGGATGAGGCAGCAACTGCAATGTCGAAAGCTGTAGAACTCCTGCGTGAGAATAAATCTCCTATTGCTCTAGAACTCGCCTGCACGTTAGGCGAATGGTGGTACTCATCAAAGAATTACGAAAAGGTAATTGAAACGATGTACGAATGTGCCCAAGAGCACATTGTTGACGGCAATAACATCGGTGCAGCAAACGATATGCACTTGATTGGTTGCGCTCATCGCGAATTAAAAAATTATGAAGAGGCAATTATTTGTTTCCAAGAGGCACGTGCAACATTTAAAGCTGAGAAAGAAATCCTCCATATTGCTCGATGCGATCAAAAGATTGCCTCTTGCTATAACGAACTTGGCGATGGAGAAAAGGCTCTAGAAGCCGCTCGAAAAGCGATGGACGTTTTTGAGACCGGCCATGATCACCGCCGCGAAACTTTCGCACTCTACGAATTAGGGCGGGCAGAAATTTTGCTTGGAAAGTTAGAGGACGGCCTCGCTACTTTAGATAACGTTCTTCAGGTGACAGCAGAAGATGATGCAAAAGACTTTGAGTTCATTATCGAAATCGAGAGCCAGATGGCAGTAGTCATGCGCCAACTTGGGCGCATCGAAGAAGCTGACGAAGTCGAACGGCGACTCGCCACTGTAAAGGAAGCGCTGAACTAATTCTTGCGAGGGAGGTGCTGTAGCGCCCAGTGATACATGGCAATCGCTGCAGCAGCTGATGCGTTCATGGAGCGGGTAGATCCATACTGCTCGATGGCATAAAGAACTTCGCAAACTTCAATCGCTTCATCGGACATTCCGGCGCCTTCTTGACCGAAAAGCAGCACACAATTTTCAGGTAAATCAGATCCCTCTAAATTGCGAGAGGTAGGAACATTGTCGATCCCGATGATGGGCAGTGAATTCTCGTGACACCATTTTGCAAAATCAGCGACGGTAGGGTGATGAATGACGGTGAGATATCTATCTGTCACCATTGCTCCACGCTTATTCCAATCGCGTTTACCAATAATATGAACAGCACTGACATTAAATGCATTTGCGGTACGAACTACCGAACCAATGTTGAGGTCATGTTGCCAATTCTCAATGGCAATCTGCAATTTGTGGCGCTTGGTATTGAGGTCAGCGACAATCGCAGCCACGCTCCAATATCGATAGTGGTCGAGCACATTTCGACGGTCGCCATTAGCTAGGAGTTCTGGGTCGTATTGATCTCCGGTTGGCCACGGCTCGGAGTGAGGCCCGACACCTACCACCGGAAAAAATTCTCCGGGTCCAATCTCTGCAGGTGTCTTTATTTCCATAGGCGCACTCTAAACTACGTTATATGGAGACAGTATTTAATATCGCCCTCGGCGTTCATATCATCAGCATTCTTGGAATCCTTGGCTTACTTCTCTCTCAAGTCCAGAAGAGCCCACGCAAGTTAAGTCCTGGTGTGATTCATGCTGGCTTAACCGCACTTGTTGCCGGAATCGTTATGGTTGGAATTTTGCCTCAGGTAGAACCAGAAGAAGCCGTCAATCACACGAAGATCGGTGTTAAATCTCTAGTACTGACGGCAATTCTTTTCTTGGGATACTCCAATGTGAAGAAGGAAGTATTGAAGACCTGGGTCTGGGCATCGATGCTCGGATTAACCGTTCTCAATATCATCATTGCTGTTGGCGTCTAAGTACCCTAACTGATGCGTTCTCGGATTGCGACGATTGCTTGCTTGCTTGCAGGCTTACTTGCGTTCTCTCATTCCGGTGCTTACGCAGCTGATTCAGCAGTAATTTCAAGAGTGTTTTCGCAACTTGCTGCGAATATTTCATTGGCAGACCCATCTGTGATTGTTATGGATGAGAAGACAGGAAATGTTCTCTACGAATCTAATTCAAACTCGCCACGAAAGCCGGCGTCAGTTATCAAATTAATCTCGGCAGCGTCGGCCTACACATACCTCTCTCCCAGCGATAGCTTCTCAACCACTTTATATACCGGCGCTGATGCCAAATCGATGGTAATCCGAGGTTCTCTTGATCCATGGATAAGCACAGACCATAAAGTCGCAGTGAAGATGGGTCGCACATCGCTGGAACGTATTGAGTACAACTCATTAAGTCTCCTAAAAGAGATGAATAACGGGTCTACAAAAGAGACAACGATTTATTACAGCGATCTTTACGCATCAGAGGTAAGCCATATAAAGAGATTCCTCAAGGATCGCAATGCGGCGACCCAATTAAAGCGAGTTAACGCCACAGCTCTTGAACCCCTCATTGGCGTTGAGGTATTTACATCCCACTCCCCAACTTTGCAGAAAATTGTGGATTGGGTGCTCATTTGGAGCGATAACCAATTGGCAGACCGCGTAGCGCGGTTAGCTTCTGTTGCGGCCGGTAATTCTCTCGATGATGCAGGGGTCGCAAAGACTTTTAAGACACTCCTTACTAATTTAGGAATTAGCACTTCTAATCTTGTCGTTAAGGATGCCAGCGGATTATCAAAAGAGAATCGAGTGACTGCGCGTCAAATATCAGAGCTTCTCTTTGCAGTTCATCATGATCCAAAGTTCGCACCAATCATCACGGGTCTTCCGGTTGGTGGAAAATCAGGGACTTTACAGAACCGTTTTCTTGAGACTGCACCTGATGCCGTTGGGTTAGTTCGAGCAAAGACTGGAACGCTCAATGGAACAACGAATCTCGCTGGATTTGTTGAGTCAGGGGAGAACCAATATATATTTGTGATTATTGCTGACCGACATAGCCGCAGCTACACAGTGACAAAGAGAGTGCGTGCGACGGTCGACAGAACTCTAGGAAAAATTGCAAAACCGTTGCTACCAGTACTTCCGACAGTCTCTACAGTCAGCGAATCGAGCACAGCAACTAATTAATGGCGCTCTCTGCGCTCGTGATCTTCATCATCGTGATCTTCATCATCATCGTCATGACCTGGTAACCAACCCCAATGATCATCGTCATCGTCGTCTTCATGGTCGCCACGTGGTGCTGCGACCCCACCTTGAGCGGGATTTTGTAATCCATTTTCAGGTGTGACCGGCGAACTGACATTTACAGTTGAATTGGATTCAACAGGTGTTGCAGATGGTGCAATCTCTGACCTGTTGTTGGTATCGACGACATCAGAGACGGCAGTGGTGCTCACCAGCGGATTTGAATCAGATGCCGAGGCAAAGAAGGTGCCCGAAACAGCTATTACTCCGGTCACAATGAGAGCTATAACAGGAAGCTTCTTATTAATTTTAGAGACCTGTGCAGAAGGTGCATCGCTATCAATCAGTTGAAACCATTCAGGCTTACTTGAATTTTCTCCAGCGGCCTTCTTTTCCTCTGTCATGGAACGCACCTCTCAATTGGCTCTTCGTATGGGTAAAAGTAGGGTTCAACTCTGAGAAAGCGCTGAGAACTTCGATTATTTACTCTGCCAATCGCGTAATAGGCTACGGGCGTGACGACCATTCGCGCTTATATCGATTTAATGAAGCTCCGCGTCGTTGAGCTATTGGTCATCACAACCGTTCCGGCAGTCGTACTGGCAGAGCGTGGATTCCCATCCTTGAGCCTGCTCGCCTGGACCCTCATCGGCGGTACTTTGGCAGCGGGATCGGCAAATGCCTTCAATATGGTGATCGAATCCGAGCGCGATAAATTGATGAAGCGAACAGCACAACGCCCGTTGGTCACTGGTGCAGTCACGCGCACGCAGGCAACAATCTTTGCGCTGGCAATCGGCGCGCTCTCCCTCATAATTTTCTGGATATTCACGACACCGCTTGCAACTTTGCTGACAGCAATAGCTATCGCCTATTACGTCATTATCTACACAATTGCGCTCAAGCCAAATACATCGCAGAACATAGTCTGGGGTGGTGCAGCAGGATGCATGCCAGTCCTGATTGGCTGGGCAGCAGTTACTAACTCTCTTACCTTGGTTCCAGTTGCATTCTTTATGGTGATTTTTTTCTGGACACCGCCACACTTCTGGGCGTTAGCGATTAAATATAAAGATGATTATTCGGCCGCTGGAATTCCGATGTTGCCATCAGTGGCATCGCGAGCCAACGTCATCGGTCAGATGTGGTTCCACACTATTGCCATGGTTCTCTGTTCGACAGCTTTGATTCAATTAGCAGAGCTGCCGGTCTGGGCGTTGATGGCAACTGTTGCGCTGGGCGCGGTCTTTACCTTCCAACTCTTCGCGCTGAAAGAGAATTCAGATAATTACAACAAGGTCGCCGGTGGAATCTTCCACTGGTCAATCACTTATTTGACCCTTTTATCCGTACTTCTTGTGATTGCTCAGCTTTTAAGCGCTTGATCAATATCCTTAATTAAATCATTGACGTGTTCAAGGCCCACTGAGAGGCGGAGTACTGAAGGCGTAATCCCCATCTCTGCTTGGACCTCAGGTGATAAGCGACGATGAGTTGTTGATGAAGGATGAGTTATCAGTGACTTACTGTCACCGAGGTTATTGGAAATATCAATGATGCGAAGTGAATCCATGAACTTAAAGGCATCTTTTTGAGAGCCATCAAATTCAATGCCAATTGTCGTTCCACCGCCGGTCATCTGCTTCTTAATCACTGCTGCATCTGGGTGCGATGCAAGTCCCGGATATCGCACACTCTTGATAGCAGGGTGCGCCTCAAGGAATTCTGCAATCTGTTGCGCATTTGAATTCATTCGTTCGATGCGCATCTCCATCGTTTCAAGTGATTTCAAGAGGAGCCAGGCGTTAAAGGCGCTGAGGGATGGTCCGGTGTGGCGGGTAAAGGGAAGCAGCTTTTCGTGGATATAGGAGAACGATCCGAGAAGTGCACCGGCCAGAACTCGCCCCTGGCCATCCATATGTTTTGTCGCTGAGTACATGACGACATCTGCACCGAGTTCGAGTGGACGTTGAAACATCTGCGTAGCCATAACGTTATCTACAATGACAGTTGCGCCGACTTTATGTGCAAGCTCGCTGACTGCACGAATGTCAGTAATCTCCATCAATGGGTTACTTGGGGATTCGATAAATACAACTTTCGTTGGCTTGGAGAGCGCTTTTTCCCAGGCGGAGATGTCATTGGCTTGCACTAACTCGTATGTAACACCCCACTTCGGAAGAATTTCAGTAATAATCACATGACAAGAGCTAAACATGGCAGCAGATGCAACGATGTGATCACCTGCTTCGACCATACATGCCATTGAAGCAAAAACAGCAGCCATTCCAGAGCCAAATGCGTGGCAATACTCAGCACCTTCCAACGCAGCCAATCTCTTCTCAAACATTGCAACTGTCGGATTATGAAAACGGCTATAGAGAAAGTGATCGGTCTCATCAGTGAATGCATCAAACGCTTCTTGGGCAGATGAATATGTAAATCCGCTATTGAGAAAGAGCGCTTCAGATGTTTCGCCAAATCCTGTTCGGGTTAACCCTGCGCGCACTGCATCGGTCTGGCTCTCCACTTCCCAATCTGGAGCCGGGCGATTATTGCGAGGTTGATATCCCCATGCATCTTTACTCATATCGCAATCTTAGAGGACGATTCTGCACTCTCTCAGGGTTCGCTCAGATTGAAGAGATATAGTCAGCGCCATGAGCACACTAGCGATTGAAGTAGAAGGCCTTACTAAGCGGTATGACAATCTCACCGCAGTCAATGGCGCCTCATTCTCAGTTCCGCGTGGCACCATCTGCGGATTTGTAGGTCCTAACGGAGCCGGCAAGACAACAACAATTCGTATGCTCCTTGGTTTGATTGCTCCCTCCGCGGGATCCGGAACTGTGCTCGGCCATCCCATCACAGAGCCTGAGAAGTATTTGGCATCTGTTGGCGCGATGATTGAAGGACCAGCTTTCTATCCAGCGTTAACTGGAATCGAAAATCTTAAAGTTCTGGCGACTATGGGTGGCATTCCGATTGACCGTGTCGAGAGTTTGATTGACCTTGTCGGCCTTGCGGGTCGCGGTGGCGATAAGTACAAGACTTATTCACTTGGAATGAAGCAGCGCTTAGGAATAGCGGCAGCGCTACTACCTAATCCTGCTCTTTTGATTTTAGATGAGCCAACTAATGGTCTCGATCCCGAGGGCATCCAAGAAGTTCGAGATTTGCTCAAGAAACTTGCAAGTGAAGGGACAACAGTTTTTGTTTCATCACACTTACTCTCCGAGATTGAAATTATCTCCGAGTACATCGTGATGCTTCGAAAAGGAGAAGTTGTATTCGCTGGCTCTATTGAAGATTTACTCTTTAATCAGAAGCCACTGATCATCGTGAGCACGACGAATCCCAACGATCTCGAGCGAGTCGCCGAGATTGCCCGCAGTGAAGGCCACCATGTGACGATTCGCAGTAATCAGGCGCATATCGAGGGACCACACGAATGGGCGCCTGTACTCAATCGAAAAGCATTTGACTCCGGAATAACGCTTGCGCAATTAACACCAACTTTGCCAAACCTCGAAGAAACATTCTTTGAGATGACGGGAGGTCGCTAATGTTTAAAGTCTTCTCCGCCGAATGGCGCAAACTTCGCCGCCCGACCTTATTTTTCGGAACCTTCGCCGCAGCACTATTCTTCAATGGTTTGATCACCTCATTTATCTACTTAATGATTGACTCCCCTCAGGGCAATGGCGATCGTGGGCGAACCATCACTCGTGAGGTTCTCGCACTCTCTAGCGGCTCAGTCAATGGTTTTGCCTCGATTGGTGGATTGCTTGGAATCATTGCACTCTGCGTCTTCGCTGCACAGAGCGCGCAGGAGTACACCTACGGAACGCTTCGCAACCTCCTCGTCCGACAGCCTCGTCGCATGACCTTGTTGTCCGGCAAGTACGCAGCTATGAAGAGCTTCGCTCTTTTACTGACGGTGATTAACGCCATCGTCAGTATTGCAATCTCGGTCTATCTCTCAGATCGCGCCAAGGTTTCAACAGATCTCTGGTTTACATCTGATGGCTGGATCTACATCGGACAGACATTGGTCAATGTCTATATTTCAATTATTTTCTACGCCATCATTGGAATTACGCTCGGCATTCTGCTCCGATCACCAATTTCAGCAATTTCGATCGCGCTCGTCTGGATTCTCATCATTGAGAACCTCATTGGTGCGGTAAAACCTGTGACCTTAGATTGGATGCCAGGTAATCAATTTGCAACGATTGCTCAAGGCGGTACACCAGATATTTCATATTCGCATGCGTTAACTCTTGGAACTTCCTATGTATTGCTTGCGTTTCTTCTCTCATCTTTCTTATTTACAAAGAGAGATGTGGCTAACTAACTCCATCGGGCGCGTTACCCTGCAGAAGTACTAGTTCTCATTTATTCTTCAAGTATGCGCCGCAAGTCAGTGATAGCTCTCGCCCTTATGGGCGCGCTCACCCTTGCCACAACGCCCGCTATAGCTAAACCCAAGCCGACTCTTGCTGAAATTGAGGCAGCCAAGGTGGCAGAGGCGGCGAAGAAGAAGGCTGCAGACGCTGCGGCGAAGAGATTAGCTGCAGCCAATCTCACCCTTCGCCAATTGACAGTGAAGGCGAATGCAGCCCGAGCGCTCTATCTCAAGGCACAGCAAGAATTAAATGTAGCCACTGCCGCGGCAAATGCTGCAGCAAAGTTTGCTGCTGAAACTGCTGCCGAAGTTGCTGAAGCACATCGATCCATCGGCAAGATGGCAGCAAATGCATACATCATGGGTGGCAGCCTTAGCGATATCCAGCCGCTGCTCAGCGGCAATGGCCCGCAAGAGATTATGGATCAACTATCAACTCTCAATACTTTGGGAGCTCGTAATTCAACTGCGCTCGATAGATTTAAAGCGGCAGAGATTGTTGCTCGAGCAGCAAAGAAGAAAGCAGATGAAGCGCGTGCAATTCAAGCAGTCGCAACCGCAAAGGTAGC
>JACCDK010137606.1_pt1 | contig 20861 bp, 17 predicted proteins | sample 7445871 | NCBI WGS metagenome assembly JACCDK01 (sample SAMN15323436, study PRJNA562643) | freshwater metagenome | isolation source: river surface water | place: USA:Blue River Watershed | collected 2017-08-15
CAGCCTTTGGTGGAACAGCAGGGGTGTTTTTCTTGATGGCAAGCCTTGCCACATTCATCAAAAGAGATATCTCCGGTATGAGTAAATGGTTGTTTGTCGGAGCTATTGTTCTCATGGTCGGCAGCATCATCAATATTTTTATTGGTTCATCAGTAGGGATGATGGTTTTATCCATGATGGCTATTGGTATTTTCAGCGCTTATATGCTTTATGACATCAAGCAAATCATTGATGGCGGTGAGACAAACTACATTTCCGCTACATTGGCGCTTTACCTAGACCTCATCAATGTATTCCAAAGTCTTTTAGCACTTTTAGGAATCATGGGCGGAGAAAAGGATTAAATTCTCAGCAAGTTGACTACGCAAAAGGCCTCCTCGGAGGTCTTTTTTAATTCAAATCAAAAACTGTCATGCTCTCTACGTGAGCAGTATGTGGAAACATATTCACCATACCAGTTGATGTGCATCTATAGGCCCCAAGATGAGTCAATATTCCCGCGTCTCTGGCCAAGGTGGCCGGGTTACAACTGATATAAACAATTCTCTTTGGAGGTTCCCAAGCGCCCCGCAAATTTTCATTCTGAATCAGGTCAGCCAGAGCTTTAACCAGAGAGAAAGCACCCTCTCGAGGTGGGTCAATCAACCACTTAGTAGCCGGGGAAAATTGGAGAAGTTCTTCTGGCGTAATTTCAAACAAATTTTTACAAACAAAATTGACAGGTGACAGTGGGCGCTTAAAGCTTGAAACGGCACTGGCATTGAGATTGAAGTTACGATTTGCCCAATCCAATAATGGCTGACTTCCTTCGACACCGGTTACTTGATGTGCAAATCTGGCTATGGGCAAAGTGAAATTACCCAGCCCACAAAACCAATCAATCACTGATTCCTCAGGTTTGATATTCATGAGATTGATCGCTTTAGAAACCAATACCTTGTTGATCGCCGGATTGACTTGCGTAAAGTCGGTTGGGCGAAATTGCATTCGCAATTGAAATTCCGGCAAGTCGTAAAACAATTGGTTTTCTGGTGTTGTCACTGCCGGCGTATCCAACATAACAACCGAATCCACGCCCTTAGACTGCAACCACCACTGAACCTTGTGTGTCTCAGCAAAGGTTTTGAGCTTGTTGATGTCTGTAGAGCTTAATGGAACCAGGTGACGCAAGATAAGAGCAGTCAATTGATCACCACATGCCACTTCAATTTGTGGACATTGATCTTTTGCATCCATATCAAAGATCAAATCACTTAACGGGGCAAGCAACTGGCTCACATGTAGAGGCAAGACCTTACAACTGGACATATCAGCAACGTAGCTGCTTTTGCGTTCATGAAAACCAATCAGGACTTTAGATTTTTTGATGACATAGCGGACAGACAATCTGGCCCGGAACCGGTAAGCCCAATCAGGGCCTTGAAGTGGCCGCAAAACCAGCTCTGGTTTGACTTTTCCCAAATGCCATAAGTTGTCTTCAAGAACTCGCTGTTTGACAGCGATTTGAGAGTGCATATTGAGGTGCTGCATTTTGCAACCACCACAAGCGCCCGCATGCATACCAAAAAATTCACAGTATGGAGATACTCTTTGCGAAGTTGCTTTTAATAATTGTTTTAAAGTACCCTGCTCCCAATTATTTTTCTTTCTGTGAATATTCGCTGTCACAACCTCAAAAGGGAGTGCGCCTTCTACAAAAACAACTTTGCCATCTTCTTTGTGGGCAATGCCTTGTGCATCAAGGTCAAGTGACTCAATAGTTAAACCTTGCGGATGGTGAGCCAGCGAAGTATCGTTAGTCATTGATAAGTCACCGTTGAGGCAAAAATTTGAGAGGATCAACAGGTTTACCTTGTTTGCGAATCTCAAAATGCAGTTTTATTTGCTCAGAATCCGAATTGCCCATTTCGGCAATTTTCTGGCCCTTTTTAATCGACTGATCTTCCCTGACTAAAAGTGTTTGGTTGTGTGCATACGCAGTCAAATAATTTCCATTGTGTTTTAGGATGATCAAATTACCGTAGCCTCTCAAACCTGAACCAGCATACACAACGCGACCATCTGCAGCAGCAACAACTTCATCTCCCAGTTTGCCCGCAATATCTATTCCCTTATTTTTTGATTCATCGAATACAGACTGCAAACTGCCGTTAGACGGCCAAATAAATGTCAGGCCATCTTCAGTTGATTGAACAGTGGGACTGGAGTTGGTCTGAGAAGTTGGATTACTGACAGAATTTTCTTTGGAACTCGATACTTGCCCAGGTGAGTTGACTGGTTTGATAACAACTTGATCGCTAGTAGCTTCTGATGCTGGTGGAACCACACGAAGTATTTGACCCACTTCAATCAAATTAGGGTTTTCAATGGAGTTCCAACGAATAATGTCACGCCAATTTTGGCCTTGGTCTAGACCGATTTTGATCAATGTGTCGCCGGGTTTGACTGTGTAATAGCCAGGCTTAGATGTAGGCTCAACTGGGCTATTGATTGTTTTAGCCGTTCGATTGGATTCAGGGATAGATTTTTTAGCGGGTAGAGGTTTCACACTCGCATGATCTTCAAAGGGAGCGGGTGTACCGCGGCCCGCAGTCATACATCCCGAAAGCAAAATTATGCTTGTGAGTAAGACCAGATATAAACTGGATTTCAGTAATTTAAATGGAGTGGCATTCATTCAATCAATACCTGCTTTTAAAGGAACAAAGTTAACTTGTTCTAGAACACTTTTGTGAATTTCACCCTTGATTTTATCTATGACAACCAAGCTTTGGGTGCCTTTGACAACTGACATAGGCGCTACGATTCTGCCGCCCTCTTCTAGCTGTTCTATCCATGCTTGAGGAATGTTATCTCCGCCAGCGGCAGCAATAATTCCTGCGTAAGGGGCACCCGAAGGATAACCAATCATGCCATCACCAAACAGCAAATGCAGATTCGCAATTCTCATGGGGCGCAAATTTTCCCTGGCTCGCTCATGCAACCCTTTTACTCTTTCAATTGAATAAACTTCAGTTGCCACACAACTCAGCAGTGCTGCTTGATAACCGCAGCCAGTACCAATTTCTAAAACACGACCAAGTTTTCCCGTTATTCGAAGATTTTTACCCTGGCGAAGTAACTCGAGCATTCTGGCAACCACATTTGGCTTAGATATGGTTTGACCAAAACCTATAGGCAAACTGGTATCTTCATATGCTTGATTTGCAAGAGCTGTATCAAGAAATTTATGACGCTCAATGGTCTCTAGTGCAGTCAAAACCATGTGGTCTTCAACACCTGCGTCTGCAAGTCTTTTAACCATATTTTTTCTGACAACTGAAGAATCTAAACCTAATCCAGTCGCAGTCAAAGTTGGTGGTTTTGAGCTTAGGCCAGTTCTGTCACTTTGATCCAGTTTAAAGTTTCTGACTTTTTTATGCTCTTCTTTTCAGACGAGATATCTAACTTGGCCGGAAAACTAGGACGCTGCTTCATGCATTGCTCTTGAATTTCTGCATTGTCAAAGCCCAATCACCTAAATCTGCGTGACTGGTGAGATCCACCTGTAAAGGCGTGATGGATACATGCCCATTCGATGTAGCGTAAAAATCTGTATCGTGCGCATCATCCTTCGCCAAACCTGCACCACCAATCCAATACATAGTCTCACCCCTTGGATTGGTTTGCGTAATCACTCTTTCAGCTGGGTGACGGCGTCCTAGCCTGCATGTTTTAGCAGTCTTCAATTCACCAAACGGTTTGTTCGGGATATTCACATTAAGTAGCCAAGGGCTTGCGGCATTAGCCATGGAATCCATGACTTCCAAAACAAATTGTTGAGCCCACTTAGCAGCGTCATCCACATGCATCCAGCCGCGCTCGACCTGACTGAAAGCAATGGCGGGAATACCCATTAAATACCCTTCCATTGCAGCACCTACAGTTCCCGAGTAGATGGTGTCATCCCCCATATTGGCGCCATTATTGATGCCAGACACAATCAAATCTGGTTTGTAGCCCAAGAGGCCAGTCAATGCAATATGAACACAGTCTGCAGGGGTACCGGTCACGTATTTGAACCCGTTTTCCGCGTGACGAATATAGATAGGCGAATGCAGCGTCAGGGCATTAGATTTCGCGCTGTTATTTTGCTCAGGGGCCACAACTTCAACATCTGCAATTTCTTTCATGGCATTAAACAAGGCGATAATGCCCGGAGCTTGATAACCATCGTCATTTGAAATCAAAATTCTCATGAAAATCCCTGTAAAACTCGATTGTAGGGTCAGCTAGTTGGTTTTCTATAAACCATCCAAAGTGTCTTTATTTTTTCCTAAGGAATTTAATATGAAAGTCTGGCTTTGTGAAAATCCTATTGGTGTTGAGGCACTCAACTGGAGAGAATTACCTGACCCAACACCTTCACCAACCGAGGTGTTCATAAAAATCCAAGCAGCAAGTCTTAATTTTCCAGATTTACTTATTGTTCAAAATAAGTACCAAATGAAGCCGCCTTTACCCTTTGTCCCGGGGTCTGAATTTGCTGGCACTGTTGTTGCCATTGGTGATGAGGTTAAGCATTTAAAAGTAGGTCAAGCAGTTGCGTGCCTCAGCGGCACAGGTGGATTTGGCACACATACATTAGCACCGGCATCTCTTTGCATTCCGCTTCCAGAAAACTTTGATCCTGTTGACGCAGCTGCTTTCATCATGATTTATGCCACTTCTTATCACGCGCTTGTTGACAGAGCACAGTTAAAAGCAAGTGAAACAGTGCTGGTATTGGGTGCCGCAGGTGGAGTGGGTTCATCAGCCATTCAAATCGCCAAAGCCATGGGTGCGACTGTGATTGCTGCGGCTTCAAGTCAAGAAAAGTGCGATTTTTGTTTGAAACTTGGTGCTGACAAAACGATCAACTACAGTGAAGTCAATCTAAGGGAAAAACTCAAAGAGTTAACGAATGGCAAAGGTCCGGATGTTATTTACGACCCAGTAGGCGGAGAATTCACGGAACCCGCTTTCCGCTCTATTGCCTGGCGAGGCCGTTATTTGGTTGTAGGTTTTGCTGCTGGGACGATTCCCAATTTGCCTATCAACTTGGCTTTGCTCAAAGGTGCGTCATTAGTCGGGGTATTTTGGGGGGATTTTGCCAAGCGCGAACCCGAAAACAATGCGGCCATGATGAAAACTTTGATTCAATGGTATGTGGACAAAAAAATCAAACCGCCCATAGACTCCACCATGCCTATGGACCAACTTTTTCAAGCCTATAGCAAGATGAGTTCGCGCGCTGTCATGGGCAAATTAGTCATGGTGAATCAGTAACACGCCAAATTCAATTGGTGGCAAAATACACGCTTTCTTGTTTCTAAACTTGAAACATAGAATTTTTGACAACTCTAAAGGTGAAATATGGCGCAAATTCTTCAATCTTTATACAAAACTTTGGCTGCAGGATTGGCATTACTGATCATAGTTTTGCTTGTGGTTACCAGCATCACTGGTAATCCAATCCAATTCAGCCACGCATGGGGAAGTTTTGTTTTTCGTTGGCTGCACGTGGCTTCTGGCGTGATGTGGATTGGCTTGCTATGGTATTTCAACTTTGTGCAAATTCCATCTATGCCGAGCATCCCTGATGAACAAAAACCTGCCATCAGCAAAGTCATTGCTCCCACAGCTCTCTTCTGGTTTCGCTATGCAGCATTAGCCACCGTCATTACCGGTCTGATTGTGGCTACTATGCAAGGTTACTTAGTGAATGCCTTAATGCTGCAGCCTGGTGTGGTTGCTATCGGATTGGGCATGTGGATCGCTTTAGTCATGGCTTTCAATGTATGGTTTATTATTTGGCCAAACCAAAAGAAAGCTCTGGGCATTGTTACTGTTGAAGCTCCTGAAAAAGCCAAAGCAGCCAGAACAGCAATGTTGACTTCACGCATCAACACACTTCTGTCAATCACCATGCTTTACATGATGGTCGCTCAACAGAACGCTGGTCTTTGATTAGCTGATTGGTCTTAACTCAACAAAAGCTGCTCTGTTTCAGAGCAGCTTTTTTTACGCCCCAAACAGCATATATTTAAAATTTATCACAACTATATTGATAACTTGAAGCGCTATAAGCAAAAAGAAAGCAGATAAATCTAGTCCGGATATGGGTGGAATGATTTTTCTTATAGGGCTCAATAAAGGAAACACTAATCGATCAAAAAAGTATCTGATCTCGTCTTTCAGAGAAACCCAACTAGAAATTGCGTAAATAATAACTAGCCAAGTTAAAGCCGAAATGGCGAATGAAATTAAATCAAATAAGCTAACTATGAAGAGAAAAAAATCAGGCAATTGCCCAGTCAACAATAAGTAATGAGCAAAAACCATCAGGTATTGAATACCTAACGCACTCAAAAATGTAGAGAGATCAAAATTACCAGATTTTGGCAATACTTTTCTCAAAGGCAAAACTGACCAGTCGGTGAGCTTGAAAATAAATTGACTCAGGTTGCCACCAACCAAGCTCAAATTACATTTGATTAATAAACAATAAAATCTAAATAGAAATAAACCAAGAAAAAAAGATCCAACTGCCTTAATTAAAAAATCAGCCAGTTGGATCAACATTGGGTAAATTTCAAGCAGCCAATGCTATTTTTTCTTTGAATCCCAACTGATCTAATGCAGTAGTTAAATGTCCGATGCTTCTGTCAATGTTGTGGAGTTTTTCTAAACCGAACAAACCAATTCTGAATGTCATGAAATCCGCTGGTTCATCGCACTGGAGCGGAACACCTGAGGCAGTTTGTAGTCCAAGAGCAAGGAATTTTTTGCTGCTCTGTATTTCCGGATCAGATGTGTAGCTAACCACCACACCAGGAGCCTTGAATCCGTCAGCCGCAACGCTATGGATACCACGGCTCTCAAGCAATTCTCTGACTCGGGCACCTAATTGGATTTGCTCTTGGCGAACTTTTTCAAATCCATAGGACTGAGTTTCCAGCATTACCTTACGCAATTGCGTCAATGCGTCTGTAGGCATAGTAGTGTGATACGAATGAGCGCCTTTTTCGTAGCTCTCCATGATTTGTAACCATTTTTTCAAATCACAAGCAAAACTAGAGCTTTGTGTTTCTTCGATAACTTTACGTGCATGCTCACTGAGCATCACCATGGCACAGCAAGGTGACCCACTCCAACCTTTTTGCGGGGCACTGATGATGACATCAACACCTGTGGATTTCATATCAACCCACATAGCTCCAGAGGCAATACAGTCCAAAACAAAAATTCCGCCGTACTGATGAACAGCATCACATACTTGCTTGATGTAGTCGTCAGGCAAAATCAAACCGGCAGAAGTTTCAACATGAGGAGCGAAAACGACTGCAGGTTTTTCTTTTTGAATTGTCTCGACTACTTCTTGAACTGGGCATGGAATCCAAGAAGAATTCTTGTCCTTGCTCAAGGGTCTGGCTTTCAACACAATCGTTTCAGAGGGAATATGTCCCATATCAAAGATTTGAGACCAACGGTAGCTGAACCATCCATTTCTGATGACCAATACTTTTTTATTGGTGGCAAATTGACGAGCCACAGACTCCATGCCAAAGGTGCCGCTACCTGGAACCAGAACCGTAGAGTGCGCTTGATAAACGTCTTTAAGAATTTTTGAAATGTCTTTCATCACGCCTTGAAAGCGTTGAGACATGTGATTCAGAGCTCTGTCTGTGTATACAACAGAAAACTCAAGCAATCCATCAGGATCAATTTCAGGTACCAGTCCAGGCATTTGAGTACTCCGGTATTTCAGAAAGGGATAAAAAATTATTGGGGTGGCTGATGGGGCTCGAACCCACGACAACAGGAATCACAATCCTGGACTCTACCAACTGAGCTACAGCCACCACGAAAACATTATAACTAGCAATTCATCTTTGAAAAATAACTTCAACAAAGGGTTTTATTCCGGCGAAGGTTCTTTCGTTGACACCTTCAAAATGCTTTTGAGGTAACTAAAGTAAGCCAGATTTTCTGCACCAGACCAAGATTTGATAAATTTTTGCATTAATTCAGGTGTTTTAGCCTGTGGTGGTGTGGGCACAACCTTGTTAACTTTCACAATGCCAAATCCCCTTGAACCAAGGTCAACACCAGACATCAAAGGTAATTTGGTCGGATCAGCACGCAAAGCTTCATCAATTAAATTGGCAGGTAGCTTGACATTCTGATCTCTGCTCAAAATCACAGGTGCTTGCAAAACGGCCATGTCAGGATTCTTTTTCCAACTTTCTAATTTAGCTTTTCCGTCGGTTTTTGCCAGTGACAGCGCTTTTTGATTGAGCACCGTCTGAACAACAACAGGTCTTACCTCGTCTATTGCCAGGTAATTGGAAGGGTAGTATTTGGTCATTCTTGCTGAAATAAGCATGTTGGAGCCTATCTCAATAGCTTCTGTGTTTCGCAATGCTTTGATATTTTCTGGAGAAAATAGTGCTTTAAGAACATTGGGATTTGTGAGTTCAGATTTATTCTCTACGCTCGATTCGCGTGTGATATTTTTGGCGGTCTGCGCCTCGAGCTTGAATTTCTGAACCACTGATTTGAAACTGTCAGACTGCTCGTAAACCATATTGGAGAATTGCTCAGCAAGTTCGGCATATTTTTTTTGTGCCAATTGCTTTTTTAAATCACTTTCAAGGCTAGCTCTGACCTGCTGAAAACTTGCGCCTGCCGCAGATTTAATATCAGTTAATTGAATAATGTGAAATCCAAAATCAGATTCCACGACACCACTTATTTCGCCCTTTTTCAAGTTGAAAGCTGTGTCTTCAAATGGTTTGACCATCGCTCCTCTTGCAAAGAAGCCTAAGTCTCCACCATTGGATGCAGAACCCGGATCTTGAGAGTTCTTCTTAGCCAATTCAGAAAACTGCGACGGGGACTTTTTAAGAATCTCAAGAATGCCCGCAGCTTTTTCTTTCGCACTGGCTTTATCCGCACTTGAGCTGTCTTTAGATGCATTAATCAAAATATGACTGGCGCGTCGCTCTTCCTTTGAGGCCAGATTATTTTGATTTTGTTCGAAATATTCTTTGAGTTCAGCTTCAGAAACACTTATGGTTTTTTCAATCGAATCTTTACTTAAAACCACGTATTCAACATCAGCCGATTCAATCGATTTGTAGTCTTCTTTGTGCGAATTGAAATATTTCAATACTTCTTCATCTGTAGGTTTTGATTGATCGATGTAGTCTGAACCCGAAAAAATCGCTACCTGAATTTCTCTTTGCTGTGAATACGCATCCAATGCTGTGTCCATTTGAGCGGGTAAAAAAACACTGCTTTGTGTTACACCATTAATGACTTGTTTGACGGCAATATCTGAACGCATACGGCCTTCAAATATTTCAGGCGACATCCCCTGAGTTGCTAACAGTTGTTTGTATTTTTCAAGGTCAAGGCTTCCGTCTGCATTTTTTATTGACGCCAATACATCCATTTCGGAGATTGCTTGCGCAACTTTTTCATCCGAAATCTCTATGTTTAATTTGCGAACACTGGCTTCTAAAACTCTTGACTGAATCAATCTCTCAAGTACGCCATATTTAATTGCCGGGGTATCAAACATGCTCACGTCAATATTGGGCATGGAGGCACGCATTCTTGAAATTTCTGCTTGGTGCGCTTTATCCCATTCTTCTTGAAAAATATCAATGCCATCGACAGTTGCAACAACCTGGCCTTGTCCATTAAAACGTTTGTAGCCATCAATCCCAAACAGCACAAACGAAGGAAAAATAAGAATGATCAGCAAAATTTGCATGATCTTTTTATGGTTGCGAATGAAGTCGAACATGGTGTATTTGAGAGTTAAAAAAGAAAGGCGAACCATGTTCGCCTAAGATTGTTGGTGGGTGCTGACGGTCTCGAACCGCCGACCTACGCCGTGTAAAGGCGCCGCTCTACCAACTGAGCTAAGCACCCCACCGTGATCTCGACTCAGTTCAATGCATCTTTCAAGGCTTTGCCAGGACGAAACTTTGGAACTGAAGCAGCTTTGATTGTAATAGCTGCACCGGTCGCTGGATTACGGCCGCTTCTTTCTGCGCGCTTGGAAACCTCAAAGGTACCAAAACCTACCAAAGAGACAGCGTCTCCTTTTTTCAAAGAGGCCGTGATGGCGTCGATGGTGGATTCAAGAGCGCGGGTGGCTGCTGCTTTGGAAATATCAGCTTCAGCCGCAATATGTTCAATGAGTTCAGATTTATTCACAAAGGCCCCTTTGACAACAGGTGTGTATGTTCGGTTGATGAAGTGTTTACAACGAAGGGACTCGAAAATATCAAGATCAAAAACATTGGATGGCTTATTCAAACAATCCGATGATCATCACCCCTCGGCTGAACACCGGTGTATTCTAAATGGTTTTGTATGAGCAGAAGAATCAGGCCAGTTTATTTTGAATTTTCCCTGATGAAGGGTATGGCTTTTCGCATGTAAAAAACCATTGACCAAATAGTCAAAATAGCTGACACCCAAATAAGCAAATTACCCCAGTAACCGGTAGAAACAGAGCCAAACAGCGTGCCATCGTAAATCAAAAATGGTATGGCAATCATTTGAACAGTTGTTTTTATCTTACCGATCATGTGCACAGCGACAGACTTGTAAGCCCCTATTTGCGCCATCCACTCACGCAAGGACGAAATTGCAATTTCGCGTCCAATGATCAATAGAGCAACGATGACATCAACTCTACCCAAATCGACCAAAACAAGCAAACTGGCACAGACTAAAAATTTATCAGCCACAGGATCCAGGAATGCGCCAAAGGCTGAAGTCTGATTCAATCTTCGTGCAAGAAAACCATCCAACCAGTCAGTCAATGCAAAAGCAATAAACATGCAGGTTGCTATCAAGTTGCGCGTCTCAATGTCTAAGGGCCAATGAAAAACCCAGACCAGCAAAGGAATGGCAATGATTCTGGTCCAAGTCATGATTGTTGGAAGATTAAAAAACATATTTACTCATAAATAATGCGTGAATCACTTGCTTGGGTATTCAGTCTTAAATTGGCGAGTGCTTCATCTGTGGGATAAATTTTGGCTTTACCCCCTAATTGAAGCTCAACTTCACCTTTGTTAAGTTGCAAAAGCAATCTAACAGCCAATGGGTTAGATATAGGTGGAATTGACATTGTGATTTTTTGATTTTCTTGTACCTTGAAAAAATCAAATAACTCAAAGGATGGCTGGGTCACGGATATTTTTAAATATTTTCCAAAATGACATCTTGCAGATGGAAGGTCCATGGCCTCAATCAAACTGATTCGTAAATTGCCATTGCGTCTGTCGTTTTGAACTTTGACATTCACGACAACCAACTGATCTTCTTTGATTAAATTTTTATACATAGAAAAAATCAAATCATCACACGTTATTTCTACTGAACCAGTGCCATCATCAAGAAGAAAAATATTGAGCTTTCCTCTTGATGTATTGATTGTTCGTTCAGATCGGACGATGCCTGCAATCCACTGCGAATCGCGACTTTCGGCGATTTCTGACAACCTTGTTTTAATGAAGATTTGAATTTCACTCTCGACTTCATCAAATAAATGTCCAGACAAATGAAACCCAAGTGCAGATTTTTCATGTGTTAATTTTTCCCGCACACCCCATTCCGTCTGTGTAATTAAATCGGGTTCTTGCGTACTGGATCCATGCTCATCAGCCGAGTCAAATAACCCGGTTTGATGCAAATGCTGTTCTTGAGATGAAGCAAACTCAAGCGCTAAATTGACTGAAGCTAGAAGTGCACTTCGGTTTGTTGATATCTTGTCGAAAGCACCAGCCTTGATTAAGGCTTCTAATGTTCTTTTATTGACTTTATTGCGGTCAATTCTAGAGCAAAAATCGAACAGACTTTTGAAAGATCCGCTGCTTTCTCTGGTTTCCGCAATGGATTCAATTGCAGATTGACCAGTTCCTTTGATGGCTCCCAAACCATATTGGATGCATGAATTTGAAACTGGCACAAAACCGTAGACACCCGTGTTGATATCGGGCATTTCAAAAGTAACGCCCATGGCAACAGCATCATCGTAAAGAATCTTCAGCTTGTCTGTGTCATCCATTTCAACCGTCATATTTGCGCTGAAAAACTCAGCCGGGAAATGAACTTTTATCCATGCGGTGTGGTAGGCCAATAAGGAGTAAGCAGCCGCATGAGATTTATTGAAACCATAACCAGCAAACTCCTCCATCAAATCAAAAATGGCGTCTGCTTGTGTCGTTGAAATATTATTTTTAGCGGCGCCTTCTCTGAAGATAGACCTGTGCAAAGCCATTTCATCGGCTTTCTTCTTACCCATTGCACGCCGAAGTAAATCCGCACCACCCAAAGAATATCCACCCAAGACTTGGGCAATTTGCATGACCTGCTCTTGATAGACCATGATGCCGTAGGTTTCGGACAAAATGGGTTCAGCTAAGGTGTGAGGATAAATGACCTCTTCTCGCCCGTGTTTGCGAGCAACAAAACTCGGTATCAAACTCATGGGGCCAGGTCGGAACAAGGCATTCAAAACAATTAAATCTTCCAGACGGCTAGGCTTTGCGTCTTTCAGCATGGCTTGCATTCCGCGACTTTCAAATTGAAAAACTGCTTCTGTTTTTCCTTTTGAAAATAATTCGTAAGTCGCCTGATCGTCTAATGCGATCGATTCGTATGAAAAGTGTTGATGCTCCGGATACCGAGAGACTATGAATTTTTTAGCTTGCTCGAGTATGGTTAAAGTGGCTAGCCCTAAAAAGTCAAATTTAACCAAGCCTATGGACTCGACATCATCTTTGTCAAATTGACTGACTGCAGCAGGACTGCCAGGTTGTTGATACAACGGACAAAAGTCAGTCAATTGACCCGGAGCGATCAAAACACCGCCCGCGTGCATGCCAATATTTCTTGTCAGCCCTTCTAGTTTTTGGGCTAAATTTATTAAGATTTTTACTTCATCTTCCTGCTTATATCGCTGAGCCAATATCGGCTCTTGCTCCATAGCAAGTGCAATGGTCATTGGTTGTCCAGGCTTGTTGGGAATTAATTTAGATAAGCCTTCGCAAAAGGAATAGCTCATATCCAATGTTCTACCCACATCCCGAATCGCTGCCCTTGCAGCCATGGTGCCAAAAGTCACGATTTGACTGACAGCGTCACGGCCGTATTGATTTTTCACATAATCAATGACTCTGTCTCTGTTTAACTGGCAAAAATCAATATCGAAGTCGGGCATGGACACCCGCTCCGGATTGAGAAAACGCTCAAAAAGCAAGTTGTATTTCAGCGGGTCAAGATCGGTGATGTTGAGTGAATAAGCAACCAGTGATCCAGCACCAGACCCCCTACCCGGTCCAACCGGACATCCATTTTTTTTCGCCCAATTGATGAAATCACTGACGATAAGAAAGTAACCGGGAAAACCCATTTTCAAAATCGTCACGATCTCAAATTCGAGTCTTTCTAGGTATTTGGGCTTGTTCAATTCAAGCTCAGCTTGATTAGGAAACAAAACTGCTAATCGCTGATCTAAGCCCTGAAAAGCAAGCTCTCGAAAATAAATATCAACAGGCGTTGCCTTGCCATCGACGACTGGGGTGGGAAATGCAGGCAGTTGTGGTTTGCCCAGCGTCAAGCTCAGATTGCAGCGCTTGGCAATTTCATAGCTGTTGGTGATTGCAGACGGAACATCTTGGAAAAGCTCCACCATTTGTGCGGTGGTCTGGAAAAATTGTTCTCGCGTGAATCTTCGCAAACGTTTGGAGTTGCCAAGTATTTCACCGTGAGCTATGCATACACGTGCTTCATGGGCTTCAAAGTCCTCTGCAGTGAGGTATTGAATCGCATGAGTAGCAACAACAGGCAGTTGCAAGTTTGAAGCCAACTCTAGCGCAGAGGAGATATATGCTTCATTATCAACTCGTCCACAACGCTGTAATTCAATGTAAAAACTATCTTTGAAAGCCGAGGCCATTTCCAAAGCTACTTCTTGTGTTTTGTGAGAATTACCAGCTTTGATAGCTTGCCCAATAGGACCGTTCTGTGCGCCTGACAACAATATCAAACCATCGGAAAATTTGACGACATCGGACCAATCGACACCCGGTTGCGTTTTGGCAGTTTGATCAGTCCAAAGCAATGTAAGAATATTTGATAAATTAAAATAACCAATCTCGTTTTTTGCCAACAAAAGTAAGCGGCATGGTTCAGATGTTGTATCTATTCCTTGAAAATAAACAAAAATCTCACTGCCTATGATGGGTTTGACACCCGCTTTTCTGCAAGCTGTATAAAACTTTACCGTGGCAAAAAGATTATTCAGGTCCGTGATGGCCAAGGCTGACTGTTTATCTGCACTTGCAGCTTCGACGATTTCATCAATGCGGCAAGTGCCGTCTGTGATTGAAAATTCCGTGTGAAGTCGCAAATGGGTAAACATCAGATCATTCTAGAGAAATAAATAGGTTTTTTTGTTCCTCCGTAGGTCAAAAAAGATTTATCTTAAAATCACCAAATCAAAGGGAAAATCATGGCAAACGAACTCATACAACATATCTCCGATAGCACTTTCGAATCAGTTGTCATCCAATCTCAAAATACCGTGCTGGTCGATTTTTGGGCTGAATGGTGCGGCCCATGCAAAATGATTGCACCGGTGCTCGACGAAGCTGCAACGACTTACAAAGACAAACTGCAAATTACCAAAATGAATGTGGATGACAACCGCGACATCCCTGCCAAGTTTGGAATACGTGGCATTCCTACTCTGATGCTTTTTAAAAATGGTCAACTTGCTGCAACCAAGGTTGGTGCGATGAGCAAGGCTCAATTAACTGAGTTTTTAGAGCAACAACTGGCCTGAATTTATTCAGGCTTTTTCATGACATAATCTTTACTAGAAGACAACTGCGCATCTTAAGCAGTTTGACAAGTTTCATCCCAGGCCCTTCGGCCTGAACCTCCCCCCACTATGAATGAACTCCTAAAGGAGTAACTGTATGCATCTGAATGAACTCAAAGCTCTTCACGTGTCCGAAGTTTTAAAGCAAGCTGAAGAATTAGAAATTGAGAATACGGGAAGAATGCGCAAACAAGAATTGATGTTTGCCATTATCAAAAAGCGTGCACGTGCAGGTGAGCAAGTATTTGCGGATGGGGTGCTAGAAATTCTTCCGGATGGATTTGGTTTTCTCAGAAGCCCAGATACAAGCTACACAGCCAGCACAGATGACATCTACATCAGTCCCAGCCAAGTCAGAAGATTCAACCTCCACACAGGTGACATGATCGAGGGCGAAGTTCGCATCCCTAAAGATGGTGAACGCTACTTTGCTCTGACCAAACTAGATCAAGTCAACGGTGACTTACCTGAAAACAATAAACACAAGGTCATGTTTGAAAACTTAACCCCTTTGTTTCCTAAGGAACAAATGCGGTTAGAGCGTGATATCAAAGGTGAAGAAAATATCACCGGCAGAATTATTGACATCATCGCGCCCATAGGCAAAGGTCAAAGGGCTCTTTTGGTTGCTCCACCTAAAAGCGGCAAGACCGTCATGATGCAGCATATTGCTCACGCCATAACTGCCAACTATCCAGAAAGTCATGTCATGGTTTTACTGGTTGACGAGCGACCAGAAGAAGTTACTGAAATGCAGCGAAGTGTCAAAGGCGAAGTGATTGCATCGACCTTTGACGAACCAGCAGCTCGTCATGTACACGTGGCTGAAATGGTCATTGAGCGAGCTAAACGATTGGTTGAACTGAAAAAAGATGTCGTTATTTTGCTGGACTCCATTACTAGACTGGCCAGGGCCTACAACAACGTGGTTCCAAGCTCAGGAAAAGTACTGACTGGTGGCGTGGATTCGAATGCGCTTCAGCGCCCTAAACGGTTTTTTGGTGCTGCACGAAAAGTTGAAGAAGGTGGTTCCTTAACCATCATTGCAACTGCATTGATTGATACCGGCAGTCGCATGGATGAAGTGATTTTTGAAGAATTTAAAGGCACGGGTAATTGTGAAATTCACCTGGATCGCCGTTTGTATGAAAAGCGTGTATTCCCTGCGATACAACTCAATCGAAGCGGCACACGAAGAGAAGAATTACTTTTAAGCCCTGAAATTCTTCAAAAATCAAGAATATTACGACAATTTATTTACAATTTAGATGAAATTGAATCCATGGAACTCATGCTCAAGAACATGAAAGCGACGAAAACTAACGTAGATTTCTTCGACATGATGCGTCGTGGCGGCTAAAACATAAGGCATAATCAAATGTTACCGAAAAGTGCAAGAGATAGGCTCTTGTGGCTCTCGAAATGACAAGGAACAAAATGAAAGAGAACATCCACCCCGAGTACCGCGAAGTCTGCTTTGTAGATTTGTCTAACGGATTTAAATTTGTTACACGCACTTGCGCCAATACCAAAGAAACTATCAAAATGGATGATGGTCGCGAGTTGCCTCTTTACAAACTGGATACTTCAAGCGAGTCGCATCCTTTTTATACAGGAACGCAAAAATCCGTGGACACCATGGGCGGTCGTGTTGAGAGATTCCGTAACAAATACGGTAAAACAGCTGCTAAGTAATAAATTGGCATCTCAAAAAAGCAGCTTCGAAAGCTGCTTTTTTTTATTCTCAACTTAAATAACAGTTCAGCATTCATTAAAAAATGAACACGCCCTCTCCGGCCATCGTATCGAATATCGCGGCCAGACGATTGCCGAAATATTCACTGTTTGTACTTTGCATTGTTTACGTTTTGGCTGGTTCATTTGCCCGAGATCCTTGGAAGAGCGTTGATTTAACTTCCCTCGGTTACATGATGAGTTTGGTTGACAGCTCATCCTCATTATTGAATATCAATATGTCCGGAATTACGCCGGAATTAGATGCATTGCTACCCTATTGGTTGGGTATGGCAGCGATCAAACTGCTATCGTGGCTGAGCCCTGATGTGGCGGCACGACTGACTTTTGCAGCGTTGAACTTGCTCGGCATGGCTTGTTTGTGGCAAGCTATTTATTTCTTGGGCCGAAATCCAAAAGCGCAACCTGTTGCATTTGCATTTGGAGGTCAAGCGACACCCAAAGAATACTCATGTGCAATGGCAGATGCGGGCTTACTTGCGTATGTGGCATGCCTAGGTTTGGCTTTACCTAGCCACGAAATCACGCCAATGGCGTTCCAACTTAATACGGTGTGTATTTTGTTTGCAGGCGCATCTTGTTTGGCCTTTCATCCGAAAATTGGCATTGCGGGTGTGATTTTTGGTTCGCTGTTACTTACATTAAGCGGGGCTCCAACCATCGCCTGCGTATTATTGATTGGTGTGGCATTACTTTGGCATCAACACCCTCAATCGACGATCGCTCAAAAAGCCATATTCGGAGTCGCATTTTTAGTAATCATCAATTTAAATTTCAAATTGGAACTCTGGCAGTGGCGGCTTGTTGATACCGGCGAGTTCAATCTGAAACTCAAAGAACAGTTTGAGCTCTTGATATGGTTTCTCTGGCCTGCGTGGCCATTGGCCGCTTGGACATTATGGAAATGGCGCAGTCATTGGCAAACACAAATATGGACTCAACACCTAACAACGCCTATATTCTTTTTCATTGTTACATTAATTTCTAGCTTGCTGACCAAAAATTCTGATCGAACTTTGTTACTTGTTCTGCCCAGTATTTCTGCTTTAGCAGCATTTGCGCTACCCACATTCAGCAGGTCAGCCGCGGCATTGGTTGATTGGTTTACCTTGTTGTTTTTTTCTTTATGCGCGTTGGCAATCTGGGGTGTATGGATTTCACTCGAGACCGGTATACCAGCACAACCTGCATTGAATGTTTATCGGTTGGTGCCCGGCTATACCCATCAATTTCAACTGATGCCGCTGATCATTGCAGTCATTGCAACTGCAATTTGGATCAAGTTGGTTATCTGGCGCGTCGGTCGCCATCCTTCTGCTATTTGGAAGAGTCTCATACTTCCTGCCGGTGGATCCAGTCTCTGCTGGGTATTGTTGATGTCCCTCTGGTTGCCTTTTCTGGACCATGCCATGAGTTACAAAGCATGGACCAATCAGTTAACTCAAATCATTGGCAACGATAAATGTATTTATTTTTCAAATATTGACAGACACCAAATTGCTGGTTTTACATACCATAGCAATATTCATTTTGAGCCTATTTCCAGACCAGCGGGCACTTGCCATTGGCTCATGGAGAAACCTAATCAAGAGGCAAATGCAACAATACATTCAAAGAATGATTGGATTTTGAAGCACGCCATGCAACGACCGGGCGACAAACGAGATGTTGTTTTGCTATTTGAACTAAATACCACTCAAAAGCATGACTGAAAAAAAAATCATTCTTAAACATGCCTCAACTGTGCTTGTCGGTCAATTGGCTGTCGTTGCCTTTGGTGTCACAGACACAGTGATAGCCGGGAGATATGAGCCGCAAGCCTTAGCAGTTTTATCTGTGAGCTCAGCTGTTTATATTTCTGTGTATGTTTCGCTGCTTGGTGTCATCCAAGCACTGTTGCCTATCTTTGCAGAACTCTTTGGTGCGAAGAAATTTGAATCAATCGGTTACCATTTTCGACAAGCACTTTATGTGTGGTGTGGCTTATCCTTAGCAGGCGCTTTGATTCTTCTCTCGCCTTTTTTCTTATTGCAGCTTACACAAGTTCCCGAATCTATTCAGCCGGATATACAAGCCTACCTCGGGGCTTTGGCTTTAGCGTTACCCGCCGCATTATTTTTCCGACTTTACAGCTCATTGAATCAAAGTATTGGTAAGCCCAGACTCATCACCTGGATACAAATCGCCGCCCTGCTTATAAAGATTCCACTGTCAATTCTTTTGACATTTGGAACAAGTGAAATAGCCGGAATGGGTATATTGGGTTGCGCCATGGCCACCGTTATCGTGAGCGTCCTAATGAGTCTGATTGCAATTTGGCTTCTAAAAACACATCCAATTTATTCAGGTTTTCAAATATGGCATTCAATTGAAAAGCCGGATGTTCCAAAAATTATTCAAATGGCCAAGTTAGGAATTCCTAATGGCTTGAGCATTTTAATTGAAGTCACTTCATTCACATTGATGGCGCTTTTTATTGCCCGCTTAGGCACACTTGCTACAGCCAGCCACCAAGTTGCGGCGAATATGACCGCTCTTATCTATATGGTTCCGCTTTCTTTTTCTATTGCGATCAGTGCGCGATTGAGTTATTGGAAAGGAGCTGGACATATCGAAAATATGCGCCGGGTCATCAAGTTTGGATTTCAGCTGATTGCTATGGAAGCTGTTGCTATTGCTTTGATTCTCATCATATTTTCTGAGTCGATTGCCAGTATTTATGCAAAAGATGAATCTGTCATGCAGCTTTCCGCAAAGCTATTGCTTATCGTGGGTTTTTTCCATCTTGGCGATGCTGTACAAACATTATGTTTCTTCATATTAAGAAGTTTCAAAATTGCGCTACTGCCCTTTATCGTTTATGCAGTGATGCTCTGGGGCATTGGTCTCACTGGTGGTTATCTGTTAACTTATGTGGGAATTGCTGGATTAAGCCCCATGGAATCTCCACAGGGCTTTTGGATCATGAGTTCTGTTGCTCTAGGTCTTGTTTGCATCTGTCTGACTTACATCATAAAGATCAATATGCCTAGCGAAAAAGTCAATCAGCGTTGATTTGCTGCTGTGAGCGGATTCTTGTGATGGGAAGAATCAAAGAAAATTTAGAGCCCACGCCCAATTTGCTTTCGATTTCCATTGAGCCTTCATGCCGTTGCAACACATGCTTGACAATGGCTAATCCTAGACCTGTGCCACCCGTATCCCTTGAACGGCTTCTGTCGATTCTGTAAAAACGTTCAGATAGACGCGGAAAATGCTCCGGCGAAATGCCTGGACCAGTGTCTTTCACACTGAAAGTTCCCTTTGTTTCTGATCTCACCCAAGCAACAAAGATTTCACCTTGAGCGGGCGTGTATCGAATGGCATTGCTAATCAAATTTGAAAACGCACTTAATAATTCGGTAGCTGACCCTAAAATTTCGTCTTCAATATTTTCATCCTCTAGATGGAAAATAATTTTTTGTCTATGTTCAATCGCGGGATGCAGTTTGGATGAAAGCCCGTTTGCTTCCTCCTCGAGTTGTGAAAAAAGCTTACGCACTGAATTCCAATGATTCTGACTCGGCGATGGTCGAGCGTCGAGTCGAGACAAAGTGAGCAAATCCTCAACGAGTGACTTTAATCGGGATGATTGCTTAGACATTAACTCTAGATAATTGTCTTGCTCTTCTTTGCTTAAAGCCAAGGACTGCAGTGTCTCAATAAAGCCGGAAAGAACAGTCAATGGCGTCCGAATTTCATGCGATACGTTGGCAACAAAATCGCGGCGCATGGCTTCGGCTTGCTCAATCAATGTGACATCGCGTGACAATAAAAGCATGCGACCGTCACCATAGGGAAACAGTTGGATACCAAGTTTGTGCGGGCGATCAACCTGATTCAATCGGCCTTCAATAATGATCTCGTGGTCATATGATTTGGAATTCACGTAATCGGTAAATGTTGGGTTACGCAACATGTTTCCAATCAATTGCTGCAAGTCCAAATTCGCATCAAGTCCTAAATGTTGGGTGGAAGTTTGATTGCTCCACTGAATTCTTAAGTCTTTATCTAAAATAATGACACCGTGCGGTGAAGCTTGTATAGCAGCTAAAAACTGCCGTAGACTTTCCTCACTGGCCAGACGCAGTTTGTCTTTGTTTTTGATTAGTCGCAATATACGGTCAACCGC
>JACCDK011467936.1_pt1 | contig 20850 bp, 17 predicted proteins | sample 7445871 | NCBI WGS metagenome assembly JACCDK01 (sample SAMN15323436, study PRJNA562643) | freshwater metagenome | isolation source: river surface water | place: USA:Blue River Watershed | collected 2017-08-15
GACCCGTAAAGGTTTGGCCATTGTCAAAATCCCATTGGAAAGAGGTGGGACTACCCACTGAGGTTTGCCCAAATGTAACTTGTAATGAATCACAACCTACATCATTGGTGTAAGTGATGGTTGCGCTAGGAGCGGGTAAGACAATAATCGTACGTGAGATCTCATCTACACATGATTGCGGTGAACTGGATTCGCTGATTCTGAATTGCACGGTGTAAGTTCCTGCGGCGGAAAAAGAATAATTCACGGGGCCTGATGGGAATGTCGTCCATGTGCCATTGAAGTTCCACGCGTAGGTATTTCCACCTGTATTCAAAGGTGTAAAGGTTACATTTTGTCCAACGCAAACGGTATCTTGTGAAATGCTGAACTCTGCAATGGGAGGCGCGACGATGTGTACAATTTGGGTGTCAGTAGCAATACCACAATAGCTACTATCCAATAAGATGATGGTGTAGTCTCCAATGCCTGGGAATGCTGCGGTGCGCGGCGTATTGGGCGGGAAAGGATACCAAGGCGTGGTGGTATTAGATCCTACTTCGGCTTGTGTGCCAAAGGTCCATTGGAGCAATCGAGGGTAGATGTTTCCTTGGTTGTAACAGTTTCTTGTTCCTGAATTGGTAAAAGAAAACGTGGTGTCCGGATAACATTTGGTGATGTTGGAAGTAGCGATGTTGGGTTGGTCTTTGTCCCACAAATGGATGGGATTGAAAGTCGCGATGGAAGGATTGCCTTGTAAGGCGTTGCAATAATTTTCTGCGGTTAAAGTCACTTCGGTTTCGCAGTTCACTGTGCCGGGTTCGTAGAAATGTTCAATGGTTTGTCCCAAGTTGGAGGCGTCAAATGTGGCGGTTTGTCCATCGCCAAAGTCCCATTCAAAAACGGTAGTGGCGGAAACATTGGTACTGCTATTGGTGAAAAACAAACTCGCGGGAACACAAGCTTGGGTGTCAAAGCCAAGTGGAATTTGGATGGATGCGGCGGTAGGTTGTTCCATGACAACTACTCCAGAAACTACGCAAGAAGAGGAGACCTGAGAGATGGTCACCACAAATGTGTCTACTGCCGCGGTATATATGTGGGGTACAATGCTACCTGAATTGAATGCAGTGATGGACTGGATAGCAGTTCCGTCACCCCAATTCACGATTACATCACCCCAGTTGCTGGATGTTTGGAGATTAAAAGTGAAATCTCCTCCAGAACAACTGTACCAGTATGGATTGGAAGAGGCATCCCCTTCGTTGTCCAATACTTTGGGACAAGGCTGAGCGTAGCTATTCAAAGCCATCATCCCCAATATCAAAACCAATAGAACTCTCATATGTTGTATACGAAGGTCCATCAAAAAGGTTGAGATATTGAACCAAAAAAAGAAGGTTTTTAGCCTCGGGATGTTAAGATTGCTCCTTGATATTCTCTACAATTTTGGCAACTGCGGGACAAACAAGGGTATTGCGGTAGGTTAGATCCAAAATTTGGGACATGTTTTTTCTGTCCGTGTGTGGGTATTCTCTGCACGCCTTGGGTCTAACCTCATAAATGCGGCATTTGTTTTCTTCATCCAAAAATGTACAGGGTGATTGATTCAAGACCCAATCGCCATCTTCGTCGATGTGCAAGTATTTTTGAGTGAGTTCTGAAGGCCGAATCCTCAAATGCTGGGCTATGCGCTCAATGTCGATGTTTCTGAAAATCGGGCTGGTAGTTTTACAACAATTGGCACAATCCAAACAATCTACCTTGGCAAACATTTCCTCATGTTGACCATGAAACTGCTCGTCTAATTTTCTGTTTGACTTTTGATTCAACAACCATTTTTTATTCACCTTGCGGTCAGCACGTCCTTTGTCCAACCATTTTTTGTATTCATCATTCATGCGGATCTTGGTATGCGGGGTTGTGCAAATAGGCTGTATCGGATAAGCATTTTAAAAATGCGATTAAATCATTTTTTGCGGTGGCTGAAAGTTGTAATCCACCTGAAGTAAATTTCATGAAAGAGTCAATCGTGGTGGAAGGATGCCCACCGGAATTGTAATGTTCGATTACTTCTTGTAACGTTTGAAAACGTCCATCGTGCATATAAGGCGCAGAGAATTCAATGTTTCTCAATGTAGGTGTCTTGAACTTCCCACTATCCAGGGGATTCAAGGTGGCCAAGAATCTACCGGGGTCGGCTTGAAAATGAAAATCAAGTCCGTTGTTGTGAAACAAACCATCGGTCATTTGCATATCACCAAACCCATGGCAATGAAAACAATCCGCGCCAAATGATCCTCCAGGAACTTGATCCGGACTTCCTCCTTCGGTGGTATAAAGTACAAATCCTCTGTATTCTTCATCCGTAAATGCGTATTGCCCAATGCGCTGTTTGTCAAACTTAGACCCCGCGCTGACCATTGTTCGGATGAAACTGGCCATGGCTTTGGCTGCGCGTTTTTTGGTAATGGTGGATGTTCCAAATGCTGCTTTGAATAATGGTGGATACAGGGTGTCCTGAGCTAATTTCTCAACCACATTGTCCCAATCTTCGTGCATCTCAATGGGATTTTCAACTGGTTCAAGAATTTGACTTTCAAGGGTGGCTTTTCTTCCATCCCAGAAAAAATAACGGGCCCAGCCCAAGTTAATCAAGGGCATGGATTGTCGATTGCCCAAGGTTCCTCCAACGCCAGCGGAGAACTGATTGCTGTCTGAAAAGTTGTGTTCGGGCGCATGACAACTTCCGCAAGAAATGGAATTGTCTAAGCTGAGTTTTTTTTCCCAAAAAAGGTATCTACCCAAATTAACGGACTCCACGGTTAGGGGATTGTCAGAGGGTATATCCATGGGTGGAAAAAATGGTGGAATTTGCAAGGCGTAAGGCTGGGTATTGCTGAAATCATCAATTTCCTCCTGCTTGGGATCCTCTTCCAAAACGTCATACCGACAACCTATTGCCGCTACCAGCAATATGATCATCATGATCCAATTTGTTTTTCTGATCCGCATACTCACAAAGGTAACCACCTTTTATTTTGAACAGCATTCCAATCCGTCAGAGTTTGAAGGAAAATTAAAAGATCTTTTTTATCCTCCTCACTCAAATTTAGAGGCTGAATTCGTGGGTCTTTGGTTGTTCTGCTTACCTCGCCACCTTGGTTGTAAAATTCAATAACATCTTTCAAATGATCTGTACGACCGTTGTGGAAGTAGGGTGGTGTGAGCTCAATGTTGCGGAGTGTGGGGGTTTTGAATTTGTAACGATCCGTTTTTCGATAGGACTCTCGCTCCTTCCCCTGGTCCATGGTGTCAGCAAGACCGATGTCGTAAAATCCAAAGTCAGTGAACAATGGTGGCTGATGGCATTGGGCGCATTTGGTTTGGGATGAGTTGAAAATCCTCCAACCTCTTTCTTCTGCGGGAGTAAATTGTTCGGTCTTATGGTACATCACGCGATCAAAGTGACTGTCCAAACTGATTAAGCTTCGCTGAAAGTTGGCCAATGCACGCACGACGACAAAATAATCCAACGGACGATTGTAGGCTTTTCGACTCATGCGCTGGTAACAGCTGTCTTTTAGAATTTCATTGGGTAGGTTCATCGGACTGCCCATCATTTCATGCGCTGCCAACAAGGGGGCAAGTCCTTGCATTTCCAAGCTCTTTACTCCGCCTTCCATCATGAAGTAAGGAGACCAGGCGAGGTTGAAAAGAGTGGGTGAATTTCTGTTTCCTATTTTTCCATGTGCTCCATTGGCTTGGGGTTGACCATCTGTAAAAGCCATTACCAGCGTATGGCAGCTGCCGCAGGAAGTTTGCCCATCGCCTGAAAGACGCGTGTCGTAGAATAGTTTCCTTCCCAATTCAATGCTGCAAAAAGTAAAAGGATTGTCATGGGGTACAATAGGTTCAGGTAGTATCTTGTAGGTTCTGAACTTCGCTGGTTGTATGTTGCAATCACAATTAGGCGGATTTTGACAAGCCGATAAGAGCAATAACAATAATATCCCAAGGATAATTTTCATCAGGGAATTGAAAAGGCACTTTGATACAAATCCATGGCGCGAAGTGCAAGAGGTAAATTACCTGTAGTGTGTGTTAAATAATCAATGTCTAAGTCCATCGTGTCGTTCGAATTCCAAAAACATTTTTGGGCATCAAAGTCAATATTGATTTGGTAGGCTTCGCCGGCATTTACTGTAAAATCAGGCACATCAAAAGTCAAGGTGCGGTATAAGGTATCATCGCCGCAATGGTATGCAATGGGATCGATGAGGGGTTGATTTTCAGAGCCGCTGAGATCACACTTTCCATTAAGCTGGTAAAAAATATAACCCGTATTCCATGTCCAAAACATGCCGGCTGAACCTGCCACCGACAACGGATGAATATTGGGATAGGTGGTAGGGTCTACAGATGTATTGTATGCCGCAGGAATACCCAACGAAAACTGAAGCGCCTTAATTTTTGCTGCGCGCGTAGCTACAGAGATTGTGGGATCTGCAAACCAGTTCATCAATGCAAAGTCTTTTAATACAATAGCGCTATCATTTTCATCAATTAATTTTACTTCGCTCACATATCCTCTGAGGTCTTCCAAAAGCAATCTGCGGTTAAAAGCATCTCTGTACGTCTGCCCTTGCACGAGGTCGTTATTTCCAAAATGCGTTACCCAATGAATGATGTATGTGGCTTTTTGATTTTCATCGGGCTCCTGAGGTTCTTTGCATGCACTGCATTGGGTAAGCGTGATGCTAACCAGCAGCAATCCCATAAAAAGACGAAACTTATTCATACTCTAAAATTATATCAACATTGGATAACTATCTGTTAAACTCGTCACAATGTCATTTATTTTCGTTGGGATGAGAGACTTGACACCACAGTTTTGGGTTTGCCGGAGTTCGGCAGGAAGCGGAAAAACCTACAATTTGGTTAAACAATATTTGCGTTTGTGTTTGCGTGAAAACCAGCCAGATCGATACGCTCGGATATTGGCCATTACCTTCACCAACAATGCTGCGGCGGAGATGAAAAAGCGGATCTTGGATCGCTTGCATGATTTTTCGCATGGCACAAAGTTGTCTTCAACAGATGGTGCTTATGGCTTATTTCAGGAGATTGCTGGGGATTTGGGAATCGATCCCTATGCGCTGGAAGAGCGCGCACAAAAGACTTTGACCCACATTTTGCATCATTATCACCGATTTGCTGTTTCTACGATTGATGCATTTATTCACCGCATTGTTAGATCTTTCGCTCGTGATTTATGGATGCATCCTGATTTTGAAATTGAAATGGATGTGGATCGTGTCTTGGAGGAAGTGGTGGATCGCTGTTTGGATCAGACGGGAAAGGTGGATACCATTACGGGATATCTCAAGAAATTGGTGCAATTCCAAATGGAAGAAGGAAAGTCTTGGAATCCCAAATCTGTAATGCTTGAATTTGCCAAGACCATGTACACGGAAAAGGGCATGGAGGCTTTGTCGCGACAAGAAGGATTAACTTTGGATGATTTTTCCAAGGTTTTTGAAACCTTGATCAAGTGGCGTTCGCAATTGGCAAAGAAGCCAACAGAGATGGCCAAACGCGCTGTTGAGTTGCTAGAGTCATGTTCGACGGAAATTGAAGATCATCATTATTTCAGTGGTCAACCATACAGAAAATTAAAGCTATTAGCTGAGGTAGTTGTTGTAAGTGACAAAGACAATCCATTCATGGCTCCTGAACTTTCCAAACGTTGGACAGGTGCAATGGAGTCAAGTTGGACCAAAGTAAAAGGAAAAAGTGCAGTCAAGGATGCTTTTGAACAACAGACTGAAGCTATTAATCAGCAGGTATTGTTGCTGTGGGAATGGTACCGAAGTGAGGAAATCAAAACCTATTATTTACTTGATAAGTGGATTGCTAATTTTTATGCTTTGGGCCTTGTGCACTATTTGCATGATGTAGCTGAAGAATTAAAATTGGAGCGGAATTTCTTGATGATTCAAGATTTTCATCAAGTCATTTCCAAGGTGATCATTGACAATCCCACGCCTTTTATTTATGAGAAGGTTGGAGAAAGATTCGATGATTTGTTGTTTGATGAGTTTCAAGATACCTCACAATTGCAATGGAAAAATTTCTTGCCATTGGTTCATCAAAGTCTATCTAAGGGTGGCGAAGTATTTGTTGTGGGAGATGGTAAGCAAAGCATTTACAGATGGCGAAATGGAGATGTCAAGCAGTTTGTTCAATTGCCCAAAGTTCCGATGAACGATGGTTTGCTCGGATTGGAGAATTTGGTGAAGGACAGTTATCAGCCACTTCATCTGGAAGCTAATTTTAGAAGTTTTAAAAACGTTGTTTTATTTAACAACAAGGTTTTTGAAGCCTTGAGCACTGAGATGACGCCAATGATGCAGGCTGTTTACGAAGGGCAAGAGCAGTTGGAAAAGAATCAACATTCTGGATCCGTTCATTATCATGTTTTTCAACAAGAAGAAGATACGCGAGAGTGGATGATAGCGGATTTGGTAGAGGTGGTCAAGGATTGTCAAAGCAAAGGATTTTCATTTTCCGATATTGCTATTCTAACCCGAAAAGGAAAGTCTGATGCGAGCCCAATTGCCCAAGCGCTTAAAGCTGCTCAGATACCGATAAATACACAGGATAGTTTTCTTTTGGCTCAATCTCCTAAAGTGAGATTGATTATGGCGTACTTGATTTATTTGGCCCAACCCAAAGAGTTATTTTATCGTTTCGATGTAATTCGTTCAATTGCTGAGGTTTTTCCAAATGAATTTTCACGGGATGAGGCATTGCTTGCTTGTATGGTAGAAAAAAAGAGACAGGATGGATCTGTGCGATTTGAGCTTTCAGACATTTCAGGTGTTCTCACCAATTGGAGACCTGACTTGCCATTGCGCTGGATGTCCGGTTCATCTGCCTACGATATTGCCAGATTGGTTATTTCCATTGCGGGAGTGGATGTCGATGAATATGTGGAGTATTTGTTGGATCAGTTGTCTCAAAAGTCACAAATCTGGGGTTATTACCCTTCAGAGTTGGTGAGGTGGTGGGACAAGGCCAAAACCAAATTGTGTATCAACAGTCAAGTAAGTGCGGAGGCTGTGCAGATCATGACTGTTCATCGATCCAAGGGATTGGAATTTCCAATTGTCATTTATCCCCGTTTTACAACCAAAAAACCGCATCAACAAATTTGGGTTCCGGTGAATGACGATCGTGTGCCTATCAAAGACGCGATGTTGCGTTTCAGCGGTGGTGCGCCCAAGTATTATCACCCAGATGCTTTTGCTGAGGAATTTGAAGAATCTGTTCTGGATGATTTGAACTTGATGTATGTCGCGCAAACCAGAGCCGTTCAACGATTGTACATTCTGCAAGAAGACAAAGGTGGAGCAAGTGAAAATGCAAAGGCCGAATTGAATTGGGAATCTCTAATTACGCATCACTTGATGAAGTTGATGCAGGAATGCGGTCAAGAGAAATCAGAGAAGAAATGGATATTTGGAGAAGACCATGATGCTGTTAAGGAAAAACGAGTTGAAAAGGAAGTGTTGATTGAAGCTTTGGATAAATCAGAGAAGTCAAGGTCAATTCGTATTCGCTATTCCGCAACCAAGCGTCAGAAAGGAGAAAAATTTGCGGATGCGAGAAAGAAAGGTGAATTGTACCATGCATTTCTTCAAGCTTTGATATTAAATAAAAAAGGCGATGATATTGAGAAGTATTTGAATTTTCGTGGATTTCAATGGACCTCAGAAGAAGCGGTAGCTCTTCAGCATTTGGAATCCAAAATGTCAGCTCAACCAGAACTTACTCTTTGGCAACAAATGAGAGGTCGTTGGTTTATAGAGCAACCTTTATTAATTGAGCAGTCCAATGAACTTAGACCGGATGCGTTTTGTGTAATGGACAATGAAGTAGTTTTGATAGATTTTAAAACAGGAAAAAAGAAGTCTGAGCATCAAACTCAGGTGCAAAGTTATTTACGTGTTTTAACCGATATATGGAAACGTCCGGTGAAAGGATATTTGTACTACACAGAAGATTTGACATGTATAGAAATTTAATATTCATTATTCTGGCAACTGTCCTCACAAACGCGTGGGGTCAGAGCCATGCAGATTTGGTTACCTTCGGAAAGGTATTGCCCAGCGAAAGAAGTTCGGCGTCAGCCGATAACTTGAAAGCCGCAGCTTGTGTGCCGGCTACAGGACTTCGCGACCTAGAATGGAATAACGTAAGTGCGTTGATAGAGACAGGGGGTTCATTGTGGCAAGATAGGGCCAATGGTCGTTCGCATTATTTTGTTCCCAAAGAAGGCAACACTTCTGTTTTGTTCGCAGGCTCTTTGTGGATGGGTGGGATTTCTCCCGATCAGCAATTGAAGATGGCTGCGGTTTTGTATCGATACAATGGAAATGACTATTGGCCTGGACCACTAACCAACGATGGAACGGCGTCTACCAATGAATCTAATTGTGAGCAGTGGGATCGTTTCTACGTTTCTTATCGCCAAGATGCGCAGCGCCATCGTCAGTTCTTTGAGTGTGCCAATACCCCAGGATGTAGTCCAGAAGAAATCATGGGCGGTCCATATACCATACCCAGTTATTTCTATAACTACCCTGCCATGGGCAATACAGCCGCAGGTCAAGATATGTACATCGCGCCTTTCTACGATTACGATCAAGATGGTGTATACACGCCGCAGAATGGTGACTATCCGTGGTTTGATTTTACCAGAGAAATAAATTGTGCAGGTAGAAAAAGAGAAGATGTAGTTCCGTTATACGGCGATGTAAATTATTACTGGGTTTTCAATGATAAAGGCAACGCGCATACGGAATCGCAAGGACAGCCGATTGGAATGGAAATTCGCGCACAGGCTTTTGCATTTAATACCAACGACGAAATCAACAACATGACGTTCTACAATTACGTCTTGATTAATCAAGGAACACAAACCTTAACCGAGACGTACTTTGGAACTTGGATAGATTGTGATGTGGGTGGACATGCGGATGATTACGTAGGTTGTGATGTGCAGCGTGGACTGGGTTATGGATACAATGGACCAGCCGTAGACAACCCTACAGGATTGTCACCGGGCTATGGTGCTAATCCTCCAGCGGTAGGTGTAGACTTTTTTGAAGGACCTTACCAAGATGAAGACTCTATTGATAATCCTTTGACCACAGATATCATTGAAGCCATTGATCAGAAAGGAATTCCATACAAGGGTATCGGTATTGGTTATGGCGATGGAGTAGTGGACAATGAACGATTTGGGATGCGAAGATTTTTATTCCATGGTTCAGGATCTGGTCCAGCAGGTTATCCTACTGTTGCCATACATTACTACAACTATCTCCGTGGATTTTGGAAAAATGGACAGCGCATGGCTTATGGCGGAAATGCTCTTTCTGTGGCATCAGGTGCCGACTTGTCCATTGGCGCAGATTACATGTTCCCCGGTGATACGGATCCTTTGAGCTTTGGAACATTGGGTACGCCCACCGAACCTTGGACAGAGGTGAGCAGCGGGAACCCGGCGGGTGATCGCCGCTTTATGCAGTCTGCCGGTCCTTTTACACTCGAGCCCGGAGATTACAACAATATCACCGTGGGGGTCGTGTATGCAAGAAGTCAGAGCGGAACGCCATTTGAATCAGTAAACTTGGTGCGTGTAGCAGACGATAAAGCACAGGCCTTGTTTGACAATTGTTTCGAATTGATTTCCGGACCGGATGCACCGGATGTTGCCGTTCGTGAATTGGACCGCGAAATTATTTTAATGCTTAGTAATGACAATCCAATGAGTTCCAATTACAATGAGAATTACAGCTTGTTGGATCCTACCATTCCAGAGTTTGATTCAGATTTGAATCCACTTACCGAGGAGGACAGAAAATACAAGTTTGAGGGTTATATGATTTATCAATTGGCCAACGCCAAAGTGACCAGTGCGGATTTGTATGATATTACAAAGGCCAGATTGATTGCGCAGTGCGATGTTCAGAATGGAGTAGCAAATATTGTGAATTTTGGTCGCGATGTAGAGACGTCTTCGATCATGCCCTCTTTACAAGTTCAAGGTGCGGATCAAGGCATTAGACGTGCCTTCCAAGTGAAGTCCGATGCATTTGCTCAAGGGGATAGTCGATTGATTAACCACAAGACCTATTACTTCATGGCCGTTGCTTACGGATACAACAATTATGAGCAGTATAGCGTTGCGCTTGGTACTGGTCAGGATCAGCCATTTTTAGCTTCGCGAAAATCGGTGTTTGGTGAAATTCCTGTAATCGCAGCCATTCCTCACAACAATCAACCTGGTTTTGGTGGAGCGATTTTGAATGCACAATACGGTGATGGCGTTGTATTGACGCGCATCGAGGGTCGTGGCAATGGTTTGTCTGAAATGACTTTGGACCCAACAACTGAAGCTGAGATTTTGAACAACATCCGCGTAAGCGAGTGCAAGTACTTGCCTGGTATGGGTCCTGTAGATGTAAAAGTTGTAGACCCATTGGCATTGCCAGCGGCAGACTTTGAGTTGTCTTTGGAATCAACATCAGCAGGTGAGTTGACAGCAGACAGCATGTACTGGCAGTTGATCAACCTAACCAGCGGCGATACTTTGACTTCATACCACAGTTTCAAAGTGGGTAGCGAAGATATCTTGTTGGATTATGGATTGTCAATCAATTGGAGTCAATACCAATACATGATTGATGGAACACCTGTAAAACATTATACAGAGTTCTTGTCAGGATCTATGGAATTTGCAGACCCATCTAAACCATGGTTTGCAGGTATCCCTGATGCGGAAGGATTCTTTGAGGGCAACTGGATTCGTGCCGGTGCTGTTAAGACAGAAGGAACAGATGCAACAGCATTGTTTGAGCAGTTGTATGACGATTTCGAACAAGGAAGTGGTACAGAACCTTTCACTGATGCATCTGAGGCCTACGAAGGAGTAGTAGGTGGAACATGGGGACCCTATTGCTTGGCAGCTTATTCAGTATTGAACTTTGATGTAGATGGAGATCCAGCTACACCAGGTGAGACGGTGAACAACGTTGCGCCAACCATCAATGATGTGAAAGGTGACAACAACACAATTGACTCTGAGCGTCGCAGCAGCATTCGCGGATTGAATAACGTAGACATCGTGTTTACCAAAGAAAAGAGCAAGTGGACACGCGTTCCCGTATTTGAGATGAACGCCAATGGCTTGGCTGAAGATGTAGATGGCGTGAGCAATGGTACCGCAAGTAAGATGAAGATGCGCCACCACTTGTCAGTAGACAAGGATGGTAAAGTTGCAGGAGAACCAGGGTACAATGCAGCAGAAGGAGATTTGAACGGATTGCAACCATGGGGTATGGGCTGGTTCCCAGGCTATGCCGTAGACCTAGGAACAGGCGAGCGCTTGAACTTGGCCTTCGGAGAAGATTCATGGTTGGTTGGAGAGAATGGAAATGACATGTTGTGGAATCCAACTTCTAACTTGATTTCTCCACAAGGATTTGGTCAAGTAGCCGCAGGACAGCACTGGATTTATGTGTTCAAGAACTTTGCTTTTGAAGACAACAGTACAAGTGTAGTTCCAGCATATGACAATGGACAGTTCATGTACGATCAGTTAAGCAACACGAGCTTGAGTTCAAGCAACTGGAAGAAGTTGTTTAGAGCATGTACATGGGTAGGTTCAGCTGCCTTGGCACCTGGATATAGCATGAACAGCGTCGAGGAAGGTTTGATTCCAAATGACTTGCGTGTACGTTTGCGTGTAGCCAAGGAGTATGACAAGTTCCGCTACAACAGCGGAGATGTGAACGATGCAAGTGAGGCACAAAATGCATGGAGACCATTGTATCACTTCAGCACCAAGGGCATTGCACCAGTGTTGAACAACAACGAGGCATTGACCAATGCATTGGATATGATCAATGTTGTTCCAAATCCATACTACGCATTCAGCTTGTATGAGACCAACAAGTTGGACAACCGCGTGAAGATCACGAATTTGCCCGAGGAGTGTACCGTAACGATTTACGACATGAATGGAACGATGATTCGACAATTCAAGAAGGCCGATCCATTGACAAGCCTAGATTGGGATTTGAAGAATAGCAAAAACATTCCAATTGCATCAGGAACTTACATCATACATGTAAATGTACCTGGCGCAGGAGAGAAAGTGTTGAAATGGTTTGGCGTAATGCGTCCTGTGGACTTGGATAATTTCTAATTGAAATTATTAGTGTCCAGCAGAATGAGCAGTAGTATCAGCTGATGCAGCAGTGTGAGTAGTGTCGCCGGCTGTAGCTGTTGTGTCTTTTAATTCAACTTTAACATCGCTAAAATCACCAGTTTTTTGCGCCTTTGGAGCAACGGTATTGTTATTAACCGATACAAATAACAACGTCAATAAAATTGAAATTGGGATGATTGTCCACAACAAAGGAGATTTTTCTGAAGTGTGATTCTGGGCCATGTCTTAATTTTTTAGTGCCACGAAATTAATCAAATTCCATTAATTTCCAAGAGTGCAGGAGATAAGCATGCCTTAAATCATCTTATCTTTAAGGCATAATTGAATCTCATGGAAAAGAAAAGATCCATTGTCTCAGCGTTGGCTCAAGAAGCAGCTTTGTCTCCTAAGGAGGAAATGCTGGAAGTGAAGAAGAATAAATTTCATTTAACGATAGGTATCCCACGTGAGACCAGTTTTCAAGAAAGACGTGTGGCTTTGGTACCTGAATCTGTGGGATTGCTGGTTAATAATGGTCATGAAGTTATTGTAGAGACCAACGCTGGTGCAGAGTCTAAATTTTCCGATCATGATTACAGCGAGGCGGGAGCCACAATTGTTTACGATAAGTCTGCTGTTTTTAAGGCTGATATTCTTTTAAAAGTAGCACCTCCAAGTGCGGAGGAAATAGAGATGATGCCGGGAAAACAAACGCTAATTTCGGCGCTTCAATTGAGTGCTCAGAAAGAGGAGATGTTTCGATCATTGTCAGCAAAAAAAATTACTGCCGTAGCATGGGATTATATTCAAGACGAAGCTGGGGTTTTTCCGGTTGTTCGGGCTATGGGTGAAATTGCAGGTTATACTTCCGTACAAATTGCATCTGAATATTTGTCACACAACCATGGTGGACAGGGTTTGATGTTTGGTGGTATATCGGGAGTTAGACCAACTGAGGTTGTGATTTTAGGGGCAGGCACAGTTGGGGAATTTGCGACACGCGCATCAATTGGAATGGGTGCCTCCGTCAAGCTATTTGACAATGAAATTTATCGATTGCGCAGACTCCAGAGTGATTTGGGAATGCGTATTTGGACTTCAACAATTTTACCATCTGAATTGAGAAGTGCACTAGAAACTGCTGACGTGGTGATTGGGGCTATTCATACTTCTAAAGGAAGAACGCCAATGGTAGTGACTGAGGATATGGTGAGTAATATGAAATACGGCAGTGTGATTGTCGATGTTTCTATTGATCAGGGTGGATGTTTTGAAACTTCTCAAGTGACCAATCATGATCGACCCGTATTTCAGTCGCATGGTGTAACACATTATTGCGTGCCCAATATCGCGGCGCGCGTATCTCGCACTGCAAGCTATGCACTGAGCAATATTTTTGCTTCTGATTTGATGCAAATGGGTGATGAGGGTGGAATATCCAATATCATTCGTTCTCATGCGGGTTGGCAAGCGGGTGTATACATGTACCACGGAACATTGACCAATGAAACCATCGGGTCTCAATTTGACCTTCCTTGGAAACCCTTAGAACTGCTTATTGCAACAGGTTATTGATCAATCGACACAAAGCCCAAAAATCAAAACATCATCAATTTGATCATTTTGATTTTTCCAATTTTTAAATTCTTGAGCGATGGCATTTTTTTGCTCTTCGGCAGTTAAATGACTGACAGATAAAAGGAATTTTTTGAAATTCTTTGAAAGATATTTTTTGTTGGAATCACCTCCCATTTGATCTGAAAATCCATCGGTAAATAAATATATCCAATCGCCAGCCTCTAAAAAGAATGTCTGCAAAGTGAAAGGTTTTTCTTTGCCGTAATGAATCCCAATGGGCATTCGATCTCCTTTAATTTCAATCAATGATTTATTGCGAATAATCCAAATAGGCAAATGTGCACCTGAAAATTCTAGTTTGTGATCTTCTGGGAAAAAATGTATCAAGCCTAAATCCATGCCATCCTTTTGTTCTCCTAACTCACCAGTCTGTTTCAGATTGCTTGTTATTTTTTTTCTGAGTTGATCCAAGATTTGATTGGGCGTATACCAAGCATCTTGGGCATAAATTTCCTGTATAGAAGACATACCTAAAATACTCATCAAAGCTCCGGGAACGCCATGTCCGGTGCAGTCGCCAACTGCGACATTTACAATTTTCTTTTCGCCTTGCAGGGATTGATTGATCCAATAAAAATCACCACTTACAATGTCTTTGGGTTGAAAAAATACAAAGCTGTTAGATTTGATTGTGTTGAGATCCTTTTGAGAAGGCAGCATTGCATCTTGAATGCGCTTGGCGTATTCAATGCTGTCTAGAATATTTCTGTTTTTATTCTCGATAACTCTGCTGGCAGCGGCCAATTGATAACGGTAAGTAATCTCTTTGGTTAATGCAGACATTCTCGTGTGAATCGGAATAATGGCACATACCGCAACCATCAGCGTAAGAAAAGCCCCATTGGACAGAAATTCATGGAGTGTTAATGGACTTAATGAAACAAATAAAATTGCATTGAGTCCTATACTGAAAACTACGGCCAATATAGAAAGTCGCAAATTCCAAATTGCGAATAACCCAGCTCCAATAAATGTTGTGATAAAAGATAATGTGAATTTCTGGAGAGTTTCTGCATCCAATACATTGTACATGTATGAGTTTTCAATGATACAGCCCAGGTAAGCAATATAAAGTGTCCACTTGGGATGAATCTTTAGTTTTGCTTGATAATAGTAGGTGGAAAAAAAAATCCCTGTAATGATAAAGCGAATAATGAAAAACTCCACCCAGAAATCTCTGGCGGTGAAGTAGTCACTGATGGAAAAAAGAATATTTAAAACAGATACAACTCTAATAACCAAGTCGTGATTGGTTTGAGTCAGTTTGGACAATTCAATCTTAACTTCTTTGGAAACTTGTGTTAATTCAGAATTGAACATGATGGTTATTTATTGTAAGATCACCCTCTTAATTCGGCTCCCAAAGGCTCGCAAATCCCTTTTTGAATGCGTTCCATTGTTTTTTCAATTTGTGTATCTGTTAAAGTGGTAGTGTTATCTTGTAAAACAAATCCTACTGCATAAGATTTCTTTCCAGCGGGTAATTTATCACCTTGGTAAACATCAAATAAGAAAACATCACGAAGTAATTTTTTTTCGCTTTGTTGTGCCGCTTTTTGGATGTCTTGAAATTTTACATTCTCATCGATCAATAAAGCTAAATCTCTTCTCACAGCAGGGTATTTTGATAAGTCTGCAGATGCTAATTTTTGACGATCAATTCCTTTGAACAATGCATCGGCATTCATACTCATGAAATAGACGGGTTGCTTGATGTCATGTAACTTTAGAAAAGCTTGAGATACTTTTCCAATATGTAAGAGTACCTTTTTAGTTTCATAACGCGCGCATTCTGAGAATCCTTCCTTTTCAACAGCCTTGCCCTCAGCAAGTGGTTGACCCATCAGAGACATCAGTTGCTCTCCAAAAAAGCGAAGGTGCCGGAAACCGTAATTTTGTGCAGTACCGTGAGAATGTACTTTTTCATTTTGTCCTGTAAGCCAAATGCCCAAGGTCAATTCTTCTTGGTATCCCGATTCATTTTTAGAATAGACATTTCCAATTTCAAAAATGGCAACGTTGCTTTGTTTTCTATTGATGTTCAAAGCAATCGCTTCCAAACCACTATGCATAATATCACGGCGCATGATGCCCAAATCCTGACTTAGTGGATTGACAATTTTAATGGTGTCCGCAGTATCTGAGTATTGACTTTTTGTGAGTGATAGACTTTGGATTTCAGTAAGTCCCATTGAGCACAACATCTCCGCTAATTGATTTTTACGCTGATGCTGAGATGATGTTTGTTGTTGCCAAGAAAATTGAAATTGTGCGGAAGGTTCAACATGATCAAATCCATATACACGCAAGATTTCCTCAATGACATCAATTTCCCGCGTTACATCGACCCTGCATCCAGGAACATGCAATAACCAAGATTTTTCTGTTTTGATTTCAATGTCAAAATCTAAATGGCGCAGAATATCTTGCATGGTGGTATCTGGAATTGATTTTCCAATGATCTTACATGCTTTTTCGGGGTGAAAGAGAATAGTAGTACGTTCAAAAGCATGTAACGTTTTTTCTTGCATGGATTTCAATTCGGCACCACAATATTCAGTCAAAAGTTCCACGGCTCTTGCTCGAGCATGTTCAAACATTTCTGGATCAACTCCTCTTTCAAATCTGAATGAGCTATCGCTGTGTATGCTGTGATGTCTTGCGGATTTTCTTACACGAACTGCATCAAAAAGCGCACACTCCAAATAAATTTCAGTTGTTTCGATATGAACACCGCTGGCACTTCCGCCCATCACGCCAGCCAAACAGGCTGAATTATTGGTATTGGCGATAACCACGTCTTGTTCAATAAGTTTTCTTTCCACACCATCAAGGGTGATGAGTTCTTCACCTGAATTGGCATTTCGTACAACAATGTTTTTACCCATGATTGTTGCGTCAAACGCGTGCATAGGTTGACCTAATTCATGTTGAACCCAATTGGTGATGTCGACAACGGGATGGATGCATTTGAGACCAATAGCCTCCAAGCTTTTCTTCATCCATTCCGGCGTTTGTGCCTCTTTGGAAATAGTCAAGTGAAGCAGTGCGTATCTTTTACATTGGGTGTCTGCTTGTACATGGAGTTGCCAATCACCGTTTCCTACCTTGGGCAGGTTGGTAATTTTTTGAAGAAAAGATTGACTTTTAATTTCACCGCTGCTGCCTGCAATTAATTCCCTTGCAACGCCAAAGTGAGACATGGCATCTGTACGATTGGGAGTTAATCCAATTTCTAAAACCTCTTGCTCAGACAATTGAAGATATTGCGCGGCTGGAGTACCAACGGCAACATCAGCAGGTAGAACCATGATTCCATCATGAGAGTTTCCAATGCCAAGTTCATCTTCTGCGCAGATCATCCCAAAACTTTCTACACCTCTTATTTTACTCTTTTTAATTTTCAACGCCTCATCACCTCCGCCGGGATACAACGTACTTCCTACCAGAGCAACCAAAACTTTTTGATTAACTGCTACGTTAGGCGCTCCGCAAACTATTTGAAGTAAATTTTCTTGACCAACATTGACTTGGGTGATTCTTAATCGATCTGCATCAGGATGCTGAACCACTTCCATCACTTGACCAACAACAACATCTTGTAGTCCTCCTTTGATGGATTCTGTTTTTTCAATTCCTTCTACCTCCAGACCCACTCGGGTCAATATCTCAGCGGCTTGCTCAGCGTTTGGTAATGGAGAAACGAACTGAGCAAGGTAATTGTAATGTATACGCATAAAAAATATTCGAAATCTAAAAGAGCTTATTCAAAAGTGATTGGAATAATCACCTCTGAATCTATGTTTGAACCATTGCGCTGTGCAGGGGTCCACTTGGGCATTCCCATGATCAATTGCATCGCTGCGGCATCTAATTCTGGTGATATTCCTTGAGAAATTTTTGGGTTTTTCACTTCACCTTCAGCATTGATAATCATCTGCAAATAAACCGTTCCCTTGGTTCCGTTCATGATAGCTTTTTCGGGGTACTTTAAATTCTTTTCAACGTACCCATCAAAATCTGCAAAGGATGCTGGAACCGTTGACTTGTTGGAAACTTCTTTGATCAGGTCTCTATCAGCAGGAGCATTGGCGTAGGTTCTTGAAGGAAGCGGTGCACCTTCCTCGTCCCAGCGTTTCCAAGTCCCTACTTTCATACCCAAATGGTAATCTCCCTCTGTTTGTTTGTTTCCATTTTGGCTATAGAATACAAAATGACCATGGCGCACTTCTAAGTTTTCATCTTGGAACTTCCCCGTCATGAAAACCTGACCTCCTGAGAAGTTGATAGAAACATCAAATGCACCTTCAGCGTTTTTAGTTCTTGTACGAACATAGGCAGCCATATCTTCAGACTCGATTACCTGAAATTCACTATTCAAATAATCTTTTTTCTGAGACCATCCTGAAGTGGTAAAAATCAATCCTAAAGCTAGAGCGATTATTGCGTTTTTCATGAAAATAAAATATGGCCGAAGATACGGAAAAAATCAAGTAAGTGAAATTTATACGACTTTTGCCAAATGGACTATCAATTTGAAAGAACATGGTTGGAAACCGTGCGAAAGATTCAGGAACGTTTTGATATGGGAACCCCCGATATCACAGCGATAATTTTCATCGTTGGATTGCAGGAGTTGCAGCGCTTTGATATGACTTTTAAGAAAGATCAAAAGGTGGACATCATGCACATTGGTATTTGCACTTTATTGATGCCTTACGGCTATTATGAATTCATTGGAAGAGACGAAGAAGGTTGGCCGCATTTTGAAAGACGAGAGGATCTCCCGGAACTTTCTCCCGGCGAACAAGACCGCTTGATGCGTGAGGCAGTGATGCGTTATTTTGAATCTTAAACTAGAAGTTGCATTTACTGGATTTTTCGCGAAGAGTGATGAATTCGCAGAATGGTTACTTGATCTTTAGTTAGTCTGTAAAAAATCCGATAGTTACCCCTTATTAATTCTCTAATTTTGGTATCCATTAACTCAGGAACAACTCTTCCCGAACTGGGAAATTGTTTTAATTGTTCAACTTGATTGATAAGTTGATGGACAAATCGTGAGGCATAGAATTCAGAGTCCAGGGAGATATAATCGAAGATGTTCTTTAAATCTGCAATGGATTTTTTAGTCCATCTTATTTTTTCCATTGAGTAACCAACAGCTTTAATTCATCATGACTTATGACGTCACCAACGGCCTCATCGGCAATACCCTGCTCGATTTTTTCAATTACAATGAGTCTTTCGATAAACTCATCTAAATTGAAATCATTAGGGAAGGAATTCAAGGTTTCGATTATTGTTGACTTTTGCATATCTACGAAATTACGAAAATTCTATGATGAAATTATGATCTCGGTCTTCCAGCTAACAATTCCAATCCCTGAAAGAAATTGCGCAAAATTTGGTTGTTACATTCCACGTATTGGCGCTGCGATGGATTTCTAAAAAACGCACTCAATTCGTGCTTGCTGATTTTTGTTTCCACTGAGGCAAGAATTTTTATGATGTCGTCATCAATGAGGTTGAGGGCAATTCTCATTTTTCTAAAAATCATGTTATTGGTCAAGTGCTTTTCCGCAATCGGAAGAGGGCCATCCTTTTTTCCTCTTTTTAGGATGATAAATCCATTGAGGAAAGCCGCCAATTCTTCGTCTTTCATGTCCAAATAATCTTCGTGGTCTTCTTTATTTAACCAGCGGATGATTTGGGTTCTATTCACCACCACGCCAACCAATTTGAAAATGGCGATCATGTCCTGGTCACTAAAATTGTAAATGAATCGGATTCTTCGGAGTATGCTGTTTTTGGTCATTTTAGAGCGTTAAGTTAATTCGGTGAATTTCTATTTGCAAATCGTCATAATGACAAATTTTGCAATTCGGATATTTTATTTTTTAGCAAGGGTAAATCATTTGTAATGATGGTCCAAACGGCAGACATTTCCAGTTTATGATATTCATGCGCGATGAAGTTGCGAAATCCTCGGACCATGTGCCAGGGATATTGCACTTTGTGTAAAAGATCTGAATCAATATGTAAAACAGCCTCTCCGATGATTGTAAATTGATAAAGTACAGCACTTTGAACAAGTACATTATTCGAAAACTCACTTTCATCAATGCCATTTGTAAATGATTCTATTTGATGAATGGCAATTGCAATGTGTTCTATTCTAACAAGGTTTCTATTCCGGCTTTTCATAGAATAATTTCATTTCTGACCGCACTGTCTTTTTTATCTTGGGTTCCATGGAATCTAAAAAGCCAATGTCAATCTTGAGATTCAATTTTTTTTCGGCTTGAAACTGAACATCCGCCAATTGAAAATAGCTGAATCCCTTTTGTGCTTGTATAACAATGTCAATATCACTATTCGGCGTCATCTCTCCGCGCGCATATGATCCAAACAACCAACCCTTTTCAATTTCTTTGAATTTGGAAAATATCTCGGTCAACTCTGTAAAAATCTGTGCGATGGAAATTTTCTTTTTTATTTGATAAGCCAATTCCTGCTCGGCCAATTTCAGAATATCAAGAGCGTCTTCCGAATAATTTAGAATCTTCAAAATTTGTTCAGCCGATTTTACTTTGACCAAATGTTGGTAGTCCACTTGGTATAAATGGCAAAGCGATTTGAGTTGTTCTTGAGACACTGGTCTCAAGCCACGTTCGATTTTACTGAGTATCGCCACATCAACCCCCAATTCTTTAGATACTTTTTGCAAAGTGAAGCCTGCGGATTTGCGCGCTTTGCGGAGTTGGTGAGACAGGCTGGACATAATTTGACAAATGTAGTCAAAAAAAGTAGCGCAAAACAAAAAAGCCTTCCGAAGAAGGCTTTCAATTTTTAGTCGGGATGACAGGACTTGAACCTGCGACCACACGCCCCCCAGACGTGTACTCTACCAACTGAGCTACATCCCGTTGGAATTTTTCAGGGCGCGA
>JACCDK010238992.1_pt1 | contig 20846 bp, 22 predicted proteins | sample 7445871 | NCBI WGS metagenome assembly JACCDK01 (sample SAMN15323436, study PRJNA562643) | freshwater metagenome | isolation source: river surface water | place: USA:Blue River Watershed | collected 2017-08-15
CTTCGCTAATACCGTTGCTTCTTCACCTTCTCGCAGTTCTGCAATATTTGTTAGCTCTCCCCGCTTTACATATCGACGTGGGTAGTGATGCAGCAAATCTCCGACTGTTAAGTATCCAAATTCGCTGTTGATTGCTTTGGCAGTTCGATCACCAATGACTTTGACCAATTTGGTTTCAAGATTGATCCCTAATTCGGCCATAGGCTAATTTTCCATTCTGTTTGGTAAAGCGGAGGTATCGGCGCAAGGTGAAGTGACGTTATCTGGGTAATAAGCGTGGATTTCGCAGGTAGCGCCTTTTTCGGTAGGCTTTCGCCCCTAGTCACACCAGCTGATTTGAGATTTGATAAAAAGTAAGGAGAACTGCAGTGGCATCAGTATGCGAAATCTGCGGCAAAGGCCCAAGCTTCGGAAACAATGTTTCCCACTCGCAAGTTAAGACTCGTCGTCGTTGGAATCCAAACATTCAACGGGTTCGCGTGTTGTTAAACGGCCGCGCTGCTCGCCAAAATGTCTGCACCTCTTGCCTAAAAGCTGGCAAGGTCGCGCGCGCCTAATTAACTCTTAAAAGTGCTGCCAGCCAGCCGCTGGTTCTTCTAGGTTAATCAACTTTACGCCGCTACCGGTTACAACTCTCCCAATTGGAAAACCCTTAACTCCGCTTCCGGTTGCCATAAAGACATGATCCTCGCCGCCGCTTAGTATCAAATCAAATACCGGAATTTCCAATAAATTTGCTACTGCTAAGAGTTCTGCGAAATCTGGATGAGCTTTAAGCGCTTCTCCATCAATCTCAAATGAGACTTTGGATGCCTCTGCCATCTGGCCACTTTGAATCAACAATGAATCGCTGACATCGCACATCGAATTAGCGTTTTTAGCCATCTGTTCAGCGTTGTCGTAATCAACAGATGGTGCTTGATGCTCGGAAATTGCAAAACCAAGTTCTGATCCAACCATTCCGTTTTGTAGCGCAGTCAAGCCAGCTGCAGACCAGCCGGGCAAACTTGAAATGAAAATTTCATCCCCGACTCTTGCACCACTTCTAAGAAGTGGTCGCTCACATTCTCCGATCGCGGTAATTGAGATCACAACTTTCTGGGATCTTGAGAGGTCACCGCCGACAACCTTTGCGCCAACAATCTCTGCTTCGTGAAAGATCCCTCTGGCAACATCAAGCATCCAAGTTAACTCTTCGTTTCCAGTGGCAGCCATCGCTACGGTCAAATATTTTGGTTTGCCACCCATTGCAAAGATATCAGCCAGATTAGCTGCCGCAACTTTTCGACCGATTTGAAAAGCGCTTGACCAATTAATTTTAAAGTGCACATCCTCCACTGCCATATCCGTAGTAATCACTACCGGTGCTTGGGGACGAGCAACAACCGCAGCATCATCGCCAATTCCAACCAGAATCTCGGTTGTATCGTTTCTGTCTGATAGATCCGAACTGGAAGCTTTAAATATTTCCGATATGTTAAGAATTAACTCAGACTCGCTCCAGCGCTGGTTATCACGCTTCTTGGGGCTAGCCATAAGCAAAACTTATGGGATAAATTTGGTTTCGGTAGGAAAGGAGCAAGCAGATGTCAGTTCAGGCATATATCTTGATTCAAACCGAGGTCGGAAAAGCATCTTCGGTCGCACAGGCAGTATCAGCGCTCTCCGGAGTAACTTTGGCAGAGGGCGTCACTGGTCCTTACGATGTAATCATGCGCTGCGAAGCTCCATCAATGGAAGACTTTGGTCGAGTAATTCTGGGCAAAGTGCAAGCAGTTCCCGGAATTACCCGGACATTAACTTGTCCGGTTACCGGCAATTTTCATTAATTAACTAATTATTTTCCAACTTGGCTAAATTAGTTGAGTTAGTTGAGCGTCGAATTAGTTCTCTTTAAAGCTGTCTCTAGCAGAGCTGTTATTAATTCAGAATAGCCAAGGCCAGTTGCTTGCCACAATCGCGGAAATACTGAGGTTGGGGTAAATCCGGGCAAGGTATTTAGCTCATTGATGACAATCTCATCGGAATCTGTGTAGAAAAAATCGACTCTCGCAAGGCCCGAACACCCTAGAGCTCTAAAGGCTTCGATCGCCGCAGCCCGAATCTCGTCGCTTCGTTTGATATCGGCTGGTGCTATTACGGTGGTAGCGCCATCTAAGTACTTGGCTTCAAAATCATAAAATTCGAATTTGGAATCGATTTTGATCTCACCGGGTACTGAACACTCGATTCGACCATCGATCTCTAATACTGCGCATTCGATCTCGCGACCAACGATTGCTTTCTCAATCATGACTTTCTGGTCATATTTGAATGCATCCGCAACTGCATCCTTTAGGCCATCAGCGCTTTTGACTTTATGAGTTCCTCTAGAAGATCCGCCTCGCGCTGGCTTAACAAATAATGGATATCCCATCTGGTAATCATGAATTGGTTCACCAGCTCTTATCGCAACCCCTGGCGCAACTTTGATTTTATGGGCTGCAAATATCTCTTTAGCAAAGTGTTTGTCCATGGCCACTGCAGAAGCTAAAACACCGCTACCAACATACGGTTTATCGAGCATTTCAAAGAGACCTTGAATTGTGCCGTCTTCTCCATAGGGGCCGTGCAAAATAGAGAAGATCACGTCAGCGTCAATTTCCTCTAGCGCAATTGCTGGCGCATGCTCTGGAACTTCTGGAAGTTGCGAGTTTTTGATCTCAAATTTAGTCTCTGCAGGTAGCGAAACCCACTTACCACTTTTGGTGATGCCGATAAGTGTTGGCTGATATTTACTCCGGTCGATCGCGGCAATGACTCCGCTTGCAGAGACACAACTAATCTCATGTTCACTGCTTCGGCCGCCACATATGACCGCAACTTTTATCAATTCACTCTCCTTGAAATACCAAAATTAATTGGCAGAGCTAAGTCTAAGGCGCTACCGGCCTTTGGATTTCTTTCTAAAGTTGCCGGTTCTGGGTAGATCGGTCTTACGAATATCAAAGATTTCGGTAGGCGGTGTTTGATTTCGTAACTCTCCGACCATCGAAGTCAGCACTTTCATGATCTCTGCGGTAGCTGCCTCCATGGCAACTGGGTCATCTACCTGCCCATTCCACTTAGAGATATCAACCGGTTCTCCGACTCGCATGGTCACCAATTTACGCGGAAAGAGTCTTAAAACTTTTGAATATGGGGGCCAAATCAAATGATCGCCCCACTGTGCAACTGGAATAAGTGGCGCACCTGCCGCTAGCGCTAATCGAACAGCACCAGTTTTGCCAGTCATCGGCCAAAGATTTGGATCGCGAGTTAAAGTTCCCTCTGGATAGATCCCGATTGCGTGGCCCATCTTCAACGCAGCAATCGCTTCAGAGAGCGCAACCGCTGCGCTATCACTTTGACGTTTAACTGGAATCTGTTCAGCTTTCTTTAAAACCCAGCCAACTACTGGAATCTTAAATACCGCTTCTTTACCTATAAATCTAACTGCTCGGCCATTCATGTAAAGCATATGGGCAAAGACCAAGGCATCAAGATAAGAGACGTGATTGCTATAAAAAACTACTGGGCCGCTTTTAGGAATTTTCTCGGTATCTAGCCAATTTCGCTTAGTGATGGCATTCATGATCGGAATCATGATTGAGGTGCCAATTCGATAACCCAGATTATTTCCAAGGGGATTGCCACTTGGCGGATTCATGAAGATAAGTCTATGGTTGAAAAATTAAAGGGCCACCGAAATCGATGGCCCTTTAATCAATTTAAATTACTTGCGCTTTACTTGCGCTTTTTAGCCTTCTTGGCCGCCTTCGCCTTCTTAGCAGGCTTCTTTCCAGCAGCCTTCTTAGCTGGCTTTGCCTTCTTGGCCGCCTTCGCCTTCTTAGCAGGCTTTGCAGCCTTTGGCGCAGGTGCTGCAGCTGGCTTTGGAGCTGGTCCTAGCTTGCGATCGCCAGAGATAACTTCCTTAAGCGCTTTTGCTGGGAGGAAGCGTGGCTTCTTGCTCGCCTTGATCTGAATGGTCTCGCCGGTGAAAGGGTTACGTCCCTTACGTGCCTTGCGATCTACCTTCTTGAACTTTCCGAAATCGTTGATTGTTACATCTTCACCCTTTTGGATGTTGCGAGTAATTGAATCAAATACGACATCTACAGCGTAAGCTGCTTCTTTCTTGCTGCCGTTGAAAAATGGAGCCAACGACGCAATGAATTGGGTCTTATTCATTAACTTTCCTCTTGTTTACGCGTAAATCTGATGCGTTTGCATCAAGTAGTTAAAACTTACGCTGATAAAAACCTTATTTTTCGCTTATTTGCAGCGTGTCGCGGAGAAATTTTTTGATCAAATAAATCGAAAATTCACTTTTTACACATAAAAATAGCTAAAAACAGATTGAAGTTGGCAAAAAACTCTCAATAAGTAGTCGAGAGTTATTTAATTGGAAGCGTTTTTGGCTTAAAAGATGGGCGCTTGCCCTCAAAATTAGCGATTTCATGTAAATGTTGCATGGTCAAACCGATGTCATCAAGGCCTTCCATAAGCCTCCAGCGAGTGTAATCATCAATTTCGAAGGCGATTTGTTGGCCAGCGTATGAGACGCTCTTGCTCTCTAAATCAACAGTTACTTGGGTGGTCGGATCGCTCTCAATCGCCTCCCATAACTTCTCAATCTCTGGCTGCGGCAAGATGACGGTAAGTAGACCGCCCTTCGCCGAATTACCACGGAAGATATCGGCAAAACGCGATGAGATCACCACTTTAAATCCATAGTTTTGTAGCGCCCATACGGCATGTTCGCGCGAAGAGCCAGTTCCAAAATCAACACCAGCGACCAAAATGGTGCCCTCTTTATATTCAGGTTTATTCAAAACAAATTCAGGATCATTTCGCCAAGCTGCAAAGAGACCATCTTCAAAACCAGAGCGGGTAACTCGCTTTAGATAAACTGCTGGAATTATTTGATCGGTATCTACATTGGAGCGCCGAAGCGGAACTGCAATCCCTGTGTGGGTAATGAACTTCTCCATAATCGCCCCTTACAAATCCGCTGGCGATGCCAGCGTCCCCTTGAGTGCGGTGGCGGCAGCAACCAATGGCGACGCTAGATGGGTCCGTCCACCTTTTCCTTGTCGCCCTTCAAAATTTCTATTTGAAGTTGAGACGCTTCGCTCGCCTGGTTTTAATTGATCAGGATTCATTCCAAGGCACATCGAACATCCCGCGCTACGCCACTCGGCTCCGGCTTCAATGAAGACTTTATCTAAACCTTCTGATTCTGCTTGCAAACGTACTCTTGCAGAACCTGGTACTACCAACATTCTGAGAGAATTCGAAATCTTCTTTCCTTTGATAATTGCCGCTGCTGCACGTAGATCCTCGATGCGACCATTGGTACAAGAGCCAAGAAAAACAGTATCTACTTTGATCTGCTTCATTGGGGTGCCGGCAGTTAAGCCCATGTATTCAAGAGCTCGTTCAGCTGCACCGCGCTCTTCGGCATCCTTCATCTCTACTGGATTTGGTACTGCGGAATTTAATGGCACACCTTGTCCAGGATTGGTTCCCCAAGTTACAAATGGTGATAATTCATTTGCATCTAAAGTCACCTCTGCATCGAACTTGGCATCACTATCTGTGTACAAAGTGGACCAATATGCGAGCGCTTCATCCCAATTCTCTGGAGCATGTGGCTTACCCTTGATGTAATCAAAGGTGGTCTGATCTGGCGCAATCAATCCGGCGCGAGCGCCTGCTTCTATAGACATATTGCAGATTGTCATTCGCGCTTCCATTGAGAGCTTACGAATCGCTTCTCCGCGATATTCAAGAACGTAGCCTTGGCCACCGCCAGTTGAAATCTTGGCGATCACGGCCAAGATGATGTCTTTTGCAGTAACCCCTTCGCGAAGATTTCCTTCCACATTTATTGCCATGGTCTTAAATGGCTTAAGTGGAAGTGTCTGAGTTGCCAAAACATGCTCGACTTCTGAAGTTCCGATACCAAAAGCCAACGCGCCAAATGCGCCATGTGTTGAGGTATGAGAATCACCGCAGACTATGGTCATGCCTGGTTGAGTTAAACCTAGTTGTGGCCCAACTACGTGAACAATCCCCTGTTCAATATCGCCCAATGAATGGATGCGAACCCCAAATTCTTGGCAATTCTTTCTTAAAGTATCGACCTGCAGTTTTGAGACAGGATCTGCAATTGGCTTATCAATATCCAGCGTTGGCACATTATGATCTTCGGTTGCCAAAGTTAAATCTGGTCTATGAACTTTACGATTAGACATCCGCAACCCATCAAATGCCTGCGGGCTAGTAACTTCATGAATTAAATGTAGGTCGATAAAGAGCAGATCCGGTTCTCCGGCTTTAGAACGAACCACATGGTCATCCCAAATCTTCTCCGCCAATGTCTTACCCATTTAAGCGCCTTCCTCACACTCTCTAAAAATTATTGCTATCCACATTTTGAGATGCTAATCTCATGTCATGGACAGCAAGAATAGCGGAGTCGGCGTTTTAGATAAAGCCGTCAGCATCTTGGCTGCCTTAGAGAGCGGTCCGCACTCGTTGGCAGAGTTAGTCGCAGTGACTGGAATTGCCAGGCCAACTGCCCATCGACTTGCAGTCGCGCTGGAACATCATCGCTTGGTCTCTAGGGATTTAACTGGACGTTTTGTGCTTGGTAAGAGAAATGGCGAATTAGCAGCCGCTGCCGGCGAAGATCGATTGTTAGCCGCAAGCGCGCCAGCGCTGGCTGCGCTACGTGATGCCACTGGCGAGAGTGCACAGTTATACAAGCGACAAGGCGATCAAAGAGTTTGTGTAGCAGTGGCAGAACGTTTATCGGGACTTCGCGACTCGGTTCCAGTTGGCGCAGCCCTAACAATGCAGGCGGGATCTGCCGCGCAGATCCTTCTTGCTTGGGAAGATTCAGAGAAGATACATCGAGCACTTGGTAAAGCAAGGTTTACGGCCGCACACTTAGCGGCAGTGCGTCGCCGCGGATGGGCACAATCTGTCGGAGAGCGTGAAGCTGGAGTGGCATCCGTATCTGCGCCAGTACGTGGGCCAAATAATAAAGTCATCGCTGCAGTTGGAATTAGCGGACCAATTGAAAGACTTGGCAGACAGCCCGGTCGTTTACATGCAGCTGCGGTTGTGGCTACCGCTGCAAAATTAACTGAATATCTCGCGAAAAACAGTTAATACCGGTGCGGATGCTCGGTTGAAATAGTACGAATAGTTTGAGATTTCGCACGCATCACCAGTGATTGCGAAGTCATGCACCGCTCGGTGAATCTGACCCCATCTAACAACTCGCCATCTGTGATTCCGGTGGCTGCAAAGAAGATGTCATCTCCTTTTACCAAGTCTCTTGCGGTAAAAATCTGGTTGAGATCCAAGTTAGTTTCTTGCATTTTCTCTCGCTCCAAATCAGATTGGGGCGCAAAATGTCCTTGAATCTCTCCACCTAAACAACGCATTGCACAAGCAGCAATTACCCCTTCTGGTGTGCCGCCAATGCCCATAAGTAAATCTGTTCCGGTGTTTGGCCGAGCTGCCAATACTGCACCCGCTACATCACCATCGGTAATAAATTTAATGCGAGCGCCGGTGGCACGGATCTCATCTGCCAATTTTGTATGTCGGGGGCGATCTAAGATCACGACTGTAATGTCGTAAGCAGGGACTTTCTTCGCCTTTGCGACTTTTTCAATATTTACAGAAACGGGAGCGGTGATATCAATTGCTCCAGCTGCCTCCGGACCTGTCGCGATCTTGTTCATATAAAAAGCTCCGGAGATATCAAACATTGCTCCCCGCTCAGCAAGTGCGATGACCGAGATTGCATTATTTAATCCCTTGGCAGTCAAGGTGGTTCCATCGATTGGATCAACGGCCACATCGCAATTCATACCCGTGCCATTTCCAACTCGCTCACCGTTGTAAAGCATCGGCGCAAAATCTTTCTCGCCCTCACCGATTACGACTACGCCATTCATGTCTACGGTCGAAATCATTTTGCGCATCGCATCTACTGCGGCTTGATCGGCATCATCTTTCGCACCGCGACCAACCCAGCGTGAAGCAGCGATAGCGGCAGTCTCAGTTACGCGAACTAATTCAAGCGCTAAATTCCTGGAATTGCCCAGAAAGTTAAGACGCGAATCGGAAGTGGAATTATCCATACGACAACAGTAGCCCCGAAGGGATTCGAACCCTCGTAGCTGGCTTGAGAAGCCAGAGTCCTAGGCCGCTAGACGACGGGGCCCTAGAGATATTAATTTCAATCGCCTTCGGCTTTTGAAATCTTTGTTTTAAAAACGATCGCCTACAGCGTTCATTTTTAAGTTTATGAAGTTGTATTTGAAGCGCTGGGGTACCTGGACTCGAACCAAGACTTACTGAACCAGAATCAGCAGGGCTGCCAATTACCCCATACCCCAATTTTTGCTGCCCGCGTAGTTTACCCACTGGCTAGATGAAAAACTAATTGAAGCACCTAGGCCGATATTGCGCTTCGGATCCTTGCAACCGATGCGCTCTTACCTAACAACTCCATTGATTCAAATAATGGTGGCGAGATATGGCTACCAGTAACTGCAATACGTACCGCACCAAATGCGACTCTTGGTTTAAGTCCTAACTCTTCGATTAGCGCTTTTCGAAGCGCGTCCTCGATGTTTGCATGGCTCCAATTCTCGATTGGTTCAATAACTTCTAGAGAGCGCTGCAAAACCTCTCTGCTCTGTTCATCCCTGATCTTTGCTTTGGATTCAGTTTCGATATCAAATTCTTTAGTAAATAAGAATTTGAGCATTGCTGGGATTTCGCTTAACTTAACGATCCGCTCCTGAATTATCGGTAGCGCTTGCTTAACTAATTCAATCTCGCTATCTAGACCAGAAATCACCTTGGATTCTTTCAGGAATGGTAAAGCCCAGTCAAGAAATGCACTTGGTGAAAGCGCACGAATCTTGTCTCCATTGATCGCCTCTAGCTTTTTCATATCAAAGCGCGCTGGAGATGAATGCACATCTTTAACTTCAAAGAGCTCAACTAGCTCTTGCATCGTTATATCCTCGCGATCTTCGCCGGGCGACCAGCCAAGAAGTGCTAGATAATTGCAAATTGCATCTGGTAAGAAACCTTGCTCTCGATACCAAGCGATTGAAACCTCGCCATTTCGCTTTGAGAGTTTGGCGTTATCTTGTCCCATCACAAACGGAAGATGGGCAAAGGTTGGGTACTGTTCTGGAGTAACACCCATGGCTTTATAAACTTGAATCTGTCTTGGAGTCGATGACAAAAGATCCTCTCCACGCAATACGTGAGTTACTCTCATCAATACATCATCTACTGCCACGGCCAAGGTATAGAGAGGTGAGCCATCCGCGCGCATCAAAACAAAATCTGGAACATATTTATGATCAAAAGAGACTTCGCCACGTATTTCATCAATAAAAGTGGTTGCACCATCATCCATTCTCATTCGCAACACTGGCTTACGACCTTCGCTTTGAAAATTCTTAATTTGCTCCGAGGTTAAATTACGGCAAGTACCGCCATAACCGGGTGCAACATTTGCTTGACGTTGACGTTCGCGCTCGGCTTCAAGCTCTTCAGCGCTGCAATAACAATGATAAGCCGCACCGCTTGCTAGAAATTTGTCAGCCCATTCTTTGTAAATATCAAGACGTTCAGATTGCAGATATGGCCCATTAGGTCCACCAACTTCTGGTCCCTCATCCCAATTAAGACCAAGCCACTTTAAAGTGTCGATTGCACGCTGAATGTATTCGTCGGTTACGCGCTCTTTATCTGTGTCTTCTATTCGAAAGATGAAAGTGCCGCCGGTATGTCGTGCAAAGGCCCAGTCAAAGAGCGCGGTGCGAATATTTCCGACATGCAGATCTCCAGTTGGAGAGGGAGCGAAGCGGACGCGAATCTCTTTGCCTATTTTGTTAGCCACGGGCACTGAGTTTATTGGTTAATTCACCTAAGCCTGAAATTGCACAAGTTACCGTAGCTTTCTCTGGAATTGGCCCAATTCCTGCTGGCGTACCCGTCAAAATTACATCGCCTGGCAATAGCGTCATAACACTTGAGATGAAGTGAATGATCTCTGGAACATCAAACATCATCTGATTAAGCGTTGCTCGTTGTTTAACTTCACCATTGACAGTACAGGTGATCTCCTGATTTCCGGGCAGAAAATCGGTGTCAATCCATGGCCCGATCGGGCAGAAAGTATCGAAACCTTTGGCTCTAGTCCATTGACCATCTCTAGATTGCAGATCCCGTGCAGTTACATCATTTGCGATTGTGTATCCAAAGATCACTTCATTAGCTCGCTCGCGTGGCACATCTTTGCAGATTCTCCCGATCACAATTGCTAATTCTGCTTCGTGGTCAACGCGTTCTGACATCCAAGGCCAACGGATCACATCCTCCGGTCCTATAACAGAGGTATTTGGTTTTAGAAAGATAATTGGTTCAGATGGAACTTCTCCGCCCATTTCTTTAGCATGTTCTGAGTAATTCTTGCCCACACAGACCACTTTGCTTCTTGGCAAAACTGGAGCAAGTAACTTCACATCTTCCAGCAAAGTACTTTGACCATTCTTAGCGACACCGTTAAAAATTGGGTCACCGTTGATTATGGAGATACTTTTTAAATCGTCTTCTAGAATTCCAAATAGCGGATCGCCACCTTGGGCTGGGGTAAACCTTAAGATACGCATCTCTTATAACTCGACTTCGCTCTCTTGTCTCTCCAAAATCATGCTGCTTATTCGGCGACGTCGTCCTACCGGGCGCTCAGCAGTTACCTTCCAGCCAGATAAATTAAATGTCGATCCCGGAATCGGTACTCGACCCAAAACTTTAGCCATTAGGCCACCAATTGTGTCCACATCCTCGATTAACTCTGGATCTAGTTCGACATCAATCTCACTTGCCACATCTTCGATGTGGACCTTTGCTTGAACTCGTAATTTATCCTCTGAGATCCAAGTAAATTGCTCCTCTTCGTCATCGAACTCGTCAGCGATTTCACCCACGATCTCTTCGATGATGTCTTCGATGGTGATTAATCCAGCCGTTCCCCCATACTCGTCAACCACAATGGCAAGGTGAATTTGATCTCGCTGCATATCCTTTAGGAGTTCCGCAGCGCTCTTTATTTCAGGGACAAAAACTACAGGTCTCATCAACTGCTCGACCGTTTCACTCTGCTCCGCATCATGATGATCATGAGCACGCTTAGCTAAATCTTTTATGTAGGCAATTCCGATTATTTGATCGATACTTTCACCGACCACTGGAATTCTGGAATATCCAGAGCGCAGAGCCAAAGAGAGCGCTTGGCGCAGCGTTTTATCTCGCTCGATCCAAACCATTTCGGTACGTGGCACCATCAATTCGCGAACCAAAGTGTCACCAAGTTCGAATACTGAGTGAATCATTTCGTGCTCATCTTCTTCAACGAGGCCACGTTCGTGAGCTTGATCGACTAAATCTCTCAACTCTTCTTCATTGGCAAAAGGTCCTGATTTATAGCCCTTACCTGGAGTAATTGCATTTCCGATCGCGATAAGTAGGCGAGTGATGGGGCCTAAGAAAACCGAGAGGCCATATGCAATCAGCGCGCCACTTCTCGCCCACTGCCCTGGGTTCTGCTTACCCAAAGTCCTGGGGCCAACTCCCACAAATATATAAGCCACTAAAATCATGATTCCAACCGCATAAATAAGTGCAGTGGTTGGATTGTTGCTCTCAAGAAAATATTTATATAACAGTGCCGTTGATAACAACTCGGCACCTTTACGGACCAATAGCACTACATTTAAGTATCTTGGTAGGTCAACGTGAACTTTTCGCACCAAGTCTCCGCCACGTTTATTTGCCAATTCATCCACTGTTACTCGAGAGATACTGTTAAATGCGCTCTCTACGCCAGCCAAGTAACCAGCCAAAATCACCAGCAATATGATCACTAATAGCGACATTTACGCGGATCTCCTGACTAAATCTTCTTGCAAAGCAAACATGATCTTTTCTGCATCTGGTTCTTGGTGGTCATAACCAAGTAGATGTAGTAATCCATGGGCAGTCAAAATCTTCACCTCATGCTCAAAACTATGTCCGGCTTTCTCAGCCTGTGCCCTGGCCACAACCGGCGAGATCACGATATCTCCCAAAATTCCGGGCTCTGGATCATTGGGTTTCAATTCATCCATAGGAAAGCTCATGACATCTGTGGTTCCTGGTAGATCCATCCACTTCAAATGTAGCGCTTCCATCTCGGTGTCATTTATGAAAGCCAAAGTTATCTCACATTCCTGATGTAGCCCCAACTCTTTAATTGAGAACTCAAGTAGTCTCTTAACATCAGCTTCAGGGGCTAATTGACCTGAGCGATTCTCAATTTCGATCATCGGATCTGGCGTGTTTGTGAAACGGCAGAAGTGCGAGCTTCATCAAATGCCTCATAGGCGCTAACAATGTCGCTAATCAATCTATGGCGCACCACATCTTCGGCTGTTAAGTCCATAAAGGAAATATCATCAATACCTTCTAAAATTTTACGGATAGTTGCAAGCCCAGAATTCTTTCCGTGTGGCAAATCGACTTGCGTAACATCGCCAGTAATCACCATTTTGGAACCAAAACCTAGGCGAGTTAAGAACATCTTCATCTGTTCAGGGGTGGTGTTTTGGGCTTCATCCAAAATTATAAATGAATCATTTAAGGTTCGACCGCGCATGTATGCAAGCGGTGCGACTTCGATAACTCCACTTTGCATTAACTTAGGGATTGCATCTTGATCCAACATGTCGTGAAGGGCATCAAATAGTGGGCGAAGATACGGATCGATCTTCTCCGTTAGCGTACCTGGCAAGAAACCTAAGTGCTCACCTGCCTCAACTGCAGGGCGAGTCAAAATTATCCGATTAACCTCTCGGGCTTGCAAAGCAGCTACCGCTTTAGCCATCGCTAAATAGGTTTTTCCAGTGCCTGCAGGACCAATTCCAAAAGTGATTGTGTTCTCGGCAATTGCTTCTACATAAGACTTTTGATTTGATGTCTTTGGTCTAATTGTTCGACCACGATTGCTCACAATATTTAGGGATAAGACTTCGGCTGGATGTTTCTGTGGGTTTGCTTTGAGCATTGATATAGAGCGCTTGATGACCTCTGGATTAATATCTTGGCCAGAGCGCAAAACCACCAGCAATTCAGTGATTAATTGTTCGACTCGATCACATTCTTCGACATCGCCACGTAGCGCCATCTCGTTGCCGCGAACGGTAAGTGAGACATTGGGAAATGCAGCTTCGATTTCACGTAAATTTTTATCGGCTGGACCTACAAGTGCGACCATTGGAATGGCGGTCGGGACCGTTATAAGGGTTCGTTCCATGTAGGCGTTATTCTACCGAAAAGCTCTTAATGTAATTAACCGGGTGGCCAAGTGAAATCTCGACCACCAAGTAGGTGCAAATGAGCATGAAAAACTGATTGCCCGACCGCTGCTCCCGTGTTAAACACTGCTCGATAACCTGGCAGTGATCTCTGCGCTGCAATCTCTTTAGCTACTTTGAAAATTGCTGCTGTTACTACAGAACTTGCATCTGCCAAAGCTGCAGCATTTTCGACATGCAAAGTTGGCACCAATAACACATGAGTCGGTGCTTGCGGATTCAAGTCATTAAATGCGACTACATTCTCATCTCGATAAACGATATCAGCGGGTATTTCTCCCTCAATGATCTTGCAGAAAATACAATTCTGATCTAACGCCATATATTCACCATACCCTCATTAGAGCACTCACTGCGCTAACTGCCGCCAAACCGGCGTGCGCAGAGCGTAAAACTGGTCGACCTAATTTAATCAATTTGCCACCCGCTTCGCTAAAGAGCGCCAATTCGTTATCAGATATTCCACCTTCTGGGCCAATCACAATTAAGGTCTTTGAGGCAGGTTTGACGACATCTGAAATTTTTTCAACTGCCGACTCATGGCAGATTAAGACTTGATCGTAATTTGAAAATGTCAAGATTACTTGGTTAGTACTTATCTGCGGATGAACTTGCGGGATAATGAATCTGCGACTTTGTTTACTTGCCTCGATTGCAACGTTATCCCATTTTTCACTATCTCTTCCAATAGAACGTTCTGCACGCCATGGATAGATTTCGGTAGCACCTGAAGCTGTCAGAAGTTCCACTGCTTCTTTGGCGCGATCACTCTTTGGTAGAGCTTGCACCACTGAAACTTCAAACTGTGGTTCAAATTCAAAACCCTGCTCAATTAATTTTAGGGATATATATTGCTTCTCAACTTTCGTGATTTCACATCTGGCCCATTGACCTTTTCCGTCAGAAACCAATAATTCTTCGCCGACTCTCATACGAAGCACCCGATTAGCGTGGTGTGCATCATCACCGCTTAGCTGTGGACTCTGAATATCAGATATAAAAAAGAGCGGTAACATCAAAACCTTAGCGCTCCACGAAGTTTCGCCATGATAGATCCATCGTCCTTTTTGACTGACGAAGTATCACCGTTTTCACCGCGAAGACTGGCGAGCTTACGTAACAAATCCTCTTCTTCCCTACTTAATTTAGTTGGTGTTACCACTTCAATATGCACAATCAAGTCGCCACGACCGCTACCACGTAATCTGGTAACTCCTTTGTTCTTGAGGGCAATCTTGCTTCCGGATTGAATTCCGGCTTTAACTTCAATCTCTTCTTCGCCATCTAAAGTGTTTATCTTTGCTTTCGTACCTAGCGCGGCTGCAGTAAATGGAATGCTAAGTGCCAGATGTAAAGTGTCACCATCGCGTACCAAGTATTCATGTTCGCGTTGGATGATCTCTACATATAGATCTCCGGCTGGACCACCACCTGGACCAACTTCCCCGCGCCCTGATAACTGGATTCTATTTCCGGTTTCTACTCCGCCAGGAATTTCGACTTTAATTGTTTGTCTCGACCTTACCCGCCCATCTCCGTGACACTCGCGACATGGATTACTTATTGTAGTTCCGTATCCCTGACATGCAGCACATGGGCGTGATGTCATGACTTGGCCCAGAATTGAGCGAGTTACCTGTTGAGTCTCACCACGACCTTTACAAATTCCACAAACACTCGGTGAAGTTCCGTCTTGGCACCCACTGCCGCTACATTTTTCGCAGAGCACTGCGCTCTCGACAGTGATTTCTCGTTCGGTACCAAAACATGCTTCTGCCAGATCAATCTCAACTCTAATAAGTGCGTCCTGACCAGCACGTGCTCTAGAGCGAGGTCCTCTATTTGTTGCACCTTGTCCAAAGAATGCATCCATGATGTCATTGAAGCCAAAACCACCATTAAAGCCACCGCCAAATCCGCCACCAAAACTTCCGCCCATGTCATATTGCTGACGTTTCTGCGGATCACTTAAAACATCGTATGCCGCTGTGACCTCTTTAAATCGTTCTTGGACCTTTGGATCAGGATTAATATCTGGATGTAATTCGCGAGCTAATTTTCGATAAGCACGTTTTATCTCATCACTATTAGCGTCCCGCGAAACTCCTAAAGTCTCATATAAATCTGCCATTTATAGCTCCTAGGCCTGCTCTTGGAGATAACGGCTTACGTAATTTGCAACTGCACTCACTGCAGCCATTGAGCTTGCGTAATCCATGCGAGTTGGGCCAATTACTCCTAGCGCACCAACTTCTCCATAACTGGTTGAAATTACACTGGTCTCTTTGAGAGTTGCATCTTGTTGTTCGCTACCAATCCGTACTTGCAAACCCAAAACCGAATTGTTGGCCCCACCCAAGAGGCGCAGTAGCACCACCTGTTCTTCAAGCGCTTCAAGGATCGGATGGATCTGAGCCGAGAAGTCCTCTCGAAAGCGGGTGAGATTTGCAGTTCCGGCGAGTACAACTTTCTCTTCCGGTTTTTCTAATGCCATCTCAATCAATGTAGATACCACCACCGCCATATTTCTACGATCAATTGCTGAGAAGGAATCCATGAGCGCAGTTAAACGTTCGGCAACATCCAGCAATTTCTGACCCGAAATCGAATTGTTTAACTTGACCCGCATATTATTTAGAAATTCATCATCGATTTCCGTAGCTAGATCAATCGTTCGTTGTTCGACGCGCCCTGTATCTGTTATCAAAATCAACATAACGCGCATTGGATGAAGTAAGACTAATTCCACATGGCGCGCTTTTGATTTTACTAGAGATGGGTATTGCACGACCGCTACCTGTTTGGTTACGTCTGCCAATAACTTAACCGTTCGCATCACCACATCATCAAGATCTAGAGCACCTTCAAGAAAAGTTTCGATTGCTCGTCGTTCTGGCGAAGAGAGTGGTTTAACGCTTGCCAATTGATCCACAAATGCCCGATAACCTAAATCAGTTGGAATCCGGCCAGCCGAAGTATGTGGTTGGGTAATTAGCCCTTCCTCTTCAAGTACTGCCATTTCGTTACGAATCGTGGCAGGTGATACTCCCAAATTATGATTTTCCGCCAAAACTTTAGATCCGACAGGCTCGTGAGTAGCAACATACTCATCGACAATCGCTCTCAAGATTTCCAGACGCCTACTCATAAGAAACCCAATTTTAAGCCATAACCAAGGAGCGGACGATTCGGTCGGCAATCAACCGCCCTTTGGCAGTTAAAACTAACCGTTCTTCAATCTGCAATATCTCATCGGAAAATTCCGCCAATACCGCAATTTGGTTAGGAGTGAGATCTGACTTTAGTAACCCTTCTCGGAGCCTAATCTGCAACATTAATTTCTCATCACGTATCTGATCTATAGTGAGCCGCTCTCGTTCTTGCATTGGCGACTCAAATTTAGCTAACTGTTCTTGGTACTTACTCGGATGTTTCACGTTCCACCAACGTACTCCATCTATATGAGAATGTGCGCCAGGTCCAAGTCCCCACCAATTTTGGTTATGCCAATAAACAAGATTATGTGCTGCTGGCCTTCCCCAGTTACTCAACTCGTACCAGTTCAAGCCCGCCTTGCTCGCCAGTTGATCAACCAATAGATACATCTCAGCCATTAAATCATCGTTGGGTTTTGAGATTTCACCACGTTTGATTTTGGCTGCTAATTTGGTCCCATCTTCGACAATCAGAGCATATGCACTTAAGTGATCAATATTGTATGAAAGAGCGGTAGATACCGTGGATTCCCACTGTTGCAGAGTCTCTCCTGGAGCGCCATAGATCAAATCTAAACTCAGATTATCAAAACCCGCTTTTCGTGCATTCTCAATTGACTTCGCCACATTCTCTGGGTCATGAGTTCGATCCAAAACTTTCAAGACTGATTTATCAGCTGACTGCATTCCCATTGATAATCGATTAATTCCAATTGCGCGATATTCTTCTAAGGATTGCAAAGTCAAAGTATCTGGATTGCATTCCATGGTTATTTCTATATTCGGTGAGAACTCCCAGCGTTGTTTCAGTAAATCCAATACCCGGCCTAATTCCTTGGCTGGCATCAGCGATGGCGTGCCTCCTCCAAAGAAGATGGTTGGAACTGTGGTGGAGGTAGTTCTGGCCGCAAAAGTTACTTCGGCAATTAGCGCGTCAATGAATCCAGCAGATACCCCTTCTAAAGTTCCACCTTCGCGCAACTCACTTGGAGTGTAAGTATTGAAATCACAGTACCCACAGCGTTTCATGCAGTAAGGAATATGGATGTAGAAGGAGAGATTCGACATCTTAATTCGCCTTACTTATCTCTTGCAGCTTTGACCTTTTCAATATCAGCATCAGTAGCAAGCGCAGCAACGAATGCCTCTTGTGGGACTTCAACGCGACCCACCATCTTCATACGCTTCTTGCCCTCTTTCTGCTTCTCGAGCAATTTACGCTTACGAGTGATATCTCCGCCATAGCACTTTGCCAGAACATCTTTACGTATCGCGCGGATATTTTCACGGGCAATGATCTTTGATCCAATTGCAGCTTGAATTGGAACTTCGAATTGCTGCCTTGGAATTAATTCTCGCAATTTTTGAGTCATCATCACGCCATATGCATATGCCTTATCGCGGTGCACGATCGAGCTAAAAGCATCTACGGTCTCGCCATTTAGCAGAATGTCTACTTTCACTAAATTACCAGCCAAATTGCCTTTATCTTCATAATCCAATGAGGCATATCCCTTGGTCCTAGATTTCAACTGATCAAAGAAATCGAAGACAATCTCGGCAAGCGGTAGGTCATATCTAATCTCGACACGATCTTCAGATAGATAATCCATCCCAAGTAATGTGCCACGACGATCTTGGCATAGTTCCATGATGGTGCCTATGTATTCACTTGGCGCAAGCACTGTTGCTTTAACAATTGGTTCGAGGACCTCTCCGACCTTGCCATTTGGAAATTCAGAGGGATTAGTCACAGTGATCTGTTTGCCATCTTCCATAGTGACTTCGTAGACCACGTTAGGTGCAGTTGAAATTAAATTTAGTCCAGCTTCTCGCTCTAGACGTTCTCGAACAATTTCCATGTGCAAAAGTCCCAAGAAGCCACAACGGAAACCAAAACCAAGGGCTGCAGAGCTCTCTGGCTCATAAACTAGCGCTGCATCATTTAACTGCAATTTATCTAGCGCTTCACGCAACATCGGAAAATCTGCTCCGTCGATTGGGTAAAGCCCAGAGAAGACCATGGGCTTTGGATCTTTATAACCCGCTAGCGCTTGCTTAGCAGGCTTTTGATAGAGCGTGACGGTATCTCCGACTCGTGATTGGCGAACATCTTTGACGCCAGTTATTAAGTAGCCCACCTCTCCAACGCCAAGCCCTTGTGAAGCAAGTGGTTCTGGAGAGATTGCACCAATTTCTAATAGTTCATGGCGAGCGCCTGTTGAGATCATCTGAATTTGATCTCGGGGTAAGAGTTTTCCATCTACGACTCGAATGTAAGTGACCACTCCACGATAAACATCGTAAACTGAATCAAAAATCAACGCTCGGGTAGGTGCAGCTTTATCACCAACTGGTGCTGGAATTTGAGCCACGATCTCATCTAGTAACTCTTCAACACCTGCTCCAGTCTTTCCAGAGACTCGAAGTACATCTTCAGGATTGCAACCGATCAATTTAGCTAACTCTGCTGCAAATTTATCTGGCTGCGCCGCAGGCAAATCGATTTTATTCAATACTGGAATAATCTGCAGATTGTTCTCCATGGCCAAATAGAGATTGGCCAGGGTCTGCGCCTCTATTCCTTGTGCACAATCAACTAAGAGAATGGCACCTTCGCAAGCTGCAAGTGATCTTGATACCTCATATGTAAAGTCGACGTGTCCAGGGGTGTCGATCATATTTAGGATGTAATCCTTGCCGTCACGGCCGGAGCGCCAAGGTAGGCGAACTGCTTGGGATTTGATGGTGATTCCACGTTCACGTTCGATATCCATGCGATCTAGATATTGAGCACGCATTTGGCGCGGATCTACAACTTCAGTTATTTGAAGCATGCGATCAGCTAGCGTGGATTTACCGTGATCGATGTGCGCGATTATGCAAAAATTGCGAATCTGTGCAGGATCAGTGGAAGCAGGCTGTGGCGCCTTACTTAATGGAATTGCCGGCATGGCGGCTAACTATTTTTTATTACTTCTTAGCAGCAGCTTTAGCCATTGCTGACTTCTTGTTAGCTGCTTGGTTGCGATGAATTACGCCCTTAGCAACTGCAACATCAAGAAGTCTGGATGCGCTACGAAGTTCGCTCTGAACCTTGGTGGCGTCTCCTGCGGCTAGCGCATCGCGAAACTTACGGATTGCGCTCTTTAGACCAGAGGCTACAGCTTTATTGCGATGGCGCGCTTTTTCGTTGGTCTTAATTCGCTTGATCTGCGACTTAATATTTGCCACTTTTTCTCCTTGATATTTCGCCGCGCTTAAGCGGGCAGGTCGCAAAGGTTACCAGCGCTACTAATACGACTCAAATTCGCGCCTTGGAGCCTATTCGTTCACCATTAAATTCACCTAAACGTAAGGCGCAGATCTTGGATACCGCCTGCTCTAGGGCATAAATCGGGTCACTAGCTCCACCTTTTACCTGGGCATCACACTTTGCAATTGCAACTACTGCTTCAGATAATGTATTTGAATTCCATCCATTCAATTGGCGTCTTGCTTTATCAATCTGCCACGGAGCCATTGACAACTCTCCAGCTAATTCGAATGATTTCTGTGAACGATTGATTCCAGAAACTTTTGCTACCCCACGAAGCGATGAGGCAATCGCACTAGTAATCATCACCGGATCGGTTCCGGTGGTAAGCGCATGGCGCAAGGTAATTAACGCACCTGCTAAATCACCTTCCATTACTTTATCTGCCACATCAAAACCAGTGGTCTCTATCCGACCTTGATGGTACTTATCGACTTGCGCTTCGTCGATGGTTCCGGCTGGGGTATCTGAAGCTAATTGCGAGATTGCTGCGCTTAATTCTCGAAGATCAGTGCCAGTTGCGTTTACCAAAGCGCTAACTGCGCCCGGTGATGCTTTCCGACCCAGATCCAAGAATAAATTTCTCACAAACTCTTCTTTTTCAGATTCTTTCTTGATTGGATCACAGATAATTATTTCAGGCTTTACTTTTTTTATCTGTTCTAACAACGCTTTACCTTTAATGCCACCTTTATGGAGCAAGATTAAAGTCAAGGTGGGATCTGGGCTCTCTAAGTATCGGGTAATTTCTGGCTTAGATTCCTCGGGTAAATCCTGTAAGTCCTTGATAACTAGCGCTCTACGCTCGCTAAATAGTGATGGCGAAAGTGAATC
>JACCDK011821527.1_pt1 | contig 20823 bp, 18 predicted proteins | sample 7445871 | NCBI WGS metagenome assembly JACCDK01 (sample SAMN15323436, study PRJNA562643) | freshwater metagenome | isolation source: river surface water | place: USA:Blue River Watershed | collected 2017-08-15
ACGGTAACGGGTACGGATGCCAATAGCTGCATGAATACAGACCAAGTGATAGTGACGGTGAATGCGTTGCCTTCGGTAGACGCTGGTGCTGACGTGACGGTATGTGCCGGTACTCCTGTAACGCTTAGCGGAAGTGGCGCTTCAACCTATACATGGAACAACGGGGCAATCAATGGCGTGGCCTTTGTACCAACTGCTTCGACGACCTACACGGTAACGGGTACGGACGCTAATGGTTGTGTGAATACGGATTCAGCTGTTGCAACGGTAAATGCTATGCCAGATACAACAATTGCAGTTTCTGGACCCTTGGCGTTCTGTCCTGGAGGCTCTGTATCTCTCTCAGCGGCATCCGGCCTCAGCTACTTGTGGAATACGGGTCAAATTACTCAAAGTATAACTGTCAGCCAGACTGGGGCAACATTCGCGATCGTAACCACATCAAACGGATGTAGCGACACCACGGCAACTTTTGTGACCACATTGCACCCTGGAGCTGACACCACGATTACCGCTTCGAAGTTGACTTTCTGTGCAAGTGATTCATCGGTAATCACCGCAGCCGGAGGTCAGAGCTATCTGTGGAACACGGGCGACACAACTCAGAGCATTACCGTCAACCAGACGGGCAACTACTCGGTAACGGTCACTACAGTAAATGGCTGTGTGGGCGTAACTGACACGGTGTCTACTACAGTTGTGCCTGACGTCGTACTGCCGCAAATTTTGGGAGACCTATACGGTTGGTTTGCCTCGGGCGACACAGTGAATTTCTCTGTAGCAAACACGGGCGGCTACCAGCTCACGTGGGGAATCGCCGGTGGGCAAATTACTGCGGGACAGGGCAGCGACACAGTCGAAGTCATTTGGGGTGCTGCCGACAGCACGGCTTCGATTTGGGTAGTGGTCTCTAACGGCGTCTGCCAGGACTCGGCGTACCTCAACTTAGTGATCTCGGGTATGGGTAACGTCGATCAGGTGAATGCCCGCGCGATGGCCTTCCCGAATCCCAACACAGGGGTATTCACGCTGGAGTGGAGCAACATCGAAGCACAGAAGGTAGTAATCTACAACGGCGTTGGCCAAGTGGTACGTACTCAAAAGGTGCACGAAGGCAGCAGCTCAATTCAGATGGACTTGCGCGGCAACGCGGCGGGCATCTATAGGGCAGTGATCTACGGCAAGGACGGTCAAGTGACCTTGCCGGTGTACGTCAGGTACTAGGTGTCATTTGAATCACACTTGACCAAACAAAAGCCCCCGGCAACGGGGGCTTTTTTTGTTTAAAACCCTTTCACCACCTTGTCGATCGCGAGCAACCGCTCCACCATCGGCTCGAGCGCCTCGAGCGGAAGCTGGCTGGCTGCATCGCACAGCGCTTCGGACGGGCAAGGGTGGGCTTCGAGAAAGAGGCCGTCGATTCCGGTGGCCACGGCCGCGCGGGCGAGGGTTTCGAGGTACTGGCGGGCGCCGCCGTTGGGGTCGGCCGACGGAATTCCGTACTTGCGAATCGAGTGGGTCGCATCAAACACCACCGGGTAGCCGGTCTGCTTGAGCTCATAAAAGGCGCGCGGATCGACCACGAGGTCGTTGTAACCGAAGGTGTATCCGCGCTCGGTGAGAATAATGTCCCGGTTCCCGGTCGACTCGACCTTGGCGCAGACCTTGGCCATAGTGCTCGGAGCCACCATCTGCCCGTGCTTGAGGTTGATCGTGCGCCCTGTGCGCGCCGCCTCAACCACCAGCGTGGTCTGCATGCACAGGTATGCCGGAATCTGCAAAATGTCCACCACCTCAGCCACCGGCTTGGCCTGGTCGGGGTAGTGAATGTCGGTTAATAGGCGGAACCCGTATTGGCGCTTCACCTCCGCTAAAATTGCAAGGCCCTCATCCAGTCCCGGCCCCATGTAGTAGTCGACGGAGCTCCGGTTGTCCTTCTGAAAGCTCGATTTGTAAATCACCTCGCTGAGCGGAAGGCGTTCGCGCACCCCCGCCAAGTGGTCGGCCACCCGCAGGGCCGTGTCGAGGGATTCAATGACGCAGGGTCCGGAGATCAAAAACATAGGGCTAAGGTCCGATGCAAATTTTGAAATCCGGTTATACCCGAATCTGTGGTGCGATGCAAATTTTGAAATCCGGTTATACCCGAATTTTTAAGGGATCTCTGCGCGGTGGCAAAAGGTTTTATCCGGACATAACCGGATTTTACTTTTTTTGTCCTCGCCCGATTAGGCTATAACCGGATTTTACTTTTTTCAACCTCGTCCCAAACGGCACCAGAAACCAGCAACCGGTAACTAAAAGAGTCCGTTCAGCTCCGCGTCAATTTTCTCAATCACCTTGCCGAGGTCCTCGGGCTTGCTGTCAAATTCGAGTTGGTCCACGTCGATGACGAGTAGGCGGCCCTTGTCGTAGCCCTTGATCCACTCGTTGTAGCGTTCGTTGAGGTTCTGCAGGTAGTCGAGGCGGATGCTGTTTTCGTAGGGGCGTCCGCGCTTTTGAATTTGGCGCACCAGCGTCGGAACGCTCGCGTTAAGGTAAATCAGCAGGTCGGGAGCCTTGATGAATTCCTCCATGAGCCCGAAGAGTTCCTGGTAGGTGTTGAAGTCCCGCGAAGACATGAGGCCCATGTCGTGAAGGTTGGGGGCGAAGATGTTCGCATCCTCGTAGATGGTGCGGTCTTGGATGACGTTCTTGTTCTGGCTGCGAAAGCTGTGAATCTGGCGGAACCGGCTGTGCAAAAAGTAAATCTGCAGGTTGAACGACCACCGCATCATGTCGTCGTAGAACTCGTTCAGGTAGGGGTTTTCGTCCACCTCTTCGAAGTGGGGCTGCCAGCCGTAGTGCTTGGCGAGTAGGGTGGTCAGGGTGGTCTTTCCCGACCCGATGTTTCCGGCGATTGCAACGTGCATAGGGTCAAAAATAGGTTATTCTTAGGCACCGAAGCGTGTGAAATGCGTACTTCCGCTTAAGGGACAGCTAGGTCGCTGGTCCGCGCCAAATTGCGGTCATGAATACGAGAAATTTGATAAATACGTATGACTTACTTAAATTCGTACGTATGAGCAAGCAAAAGCTGACCTTGGCCTTGGATCCGGAACTGATTTCGTTCGGAAAAAACTATGCCGCCCAACGGCGCACCACAATCACAGAGGTGTTTGAGCGCTACCTCGCGGCGCTGCGCGATACGGAACTTCCGAAGACGGATGACCCGCTCGTGGCGGCGGTTCGAACTGCGGCACTGCAGCGCGAGCCCATCACGATGGACGAGTTGCACGAACTCCGCGAGCAGAGCCTGCTCGACCAAATGCTGCGCTATGAAACTGGTGCTTGATTCCGACGTCTTGCTTGATTTTTTGCTGGCGCGGAGTGGATTCGTGCACGAAATAGACCACTTAGTGCAAAATCAATACGAATGGAGATTAGATCTCGCCACTTCGGCGTGCGTGCTGCAAAATGTGCACTATATCGCGCGGCGCGGCGGATTCACCCTACCCAACGAGGTGCTGGAGATGCTTTTGGAGCGGGTAACCGTGATTCCCGTGTGCGGAGAGCATTTGGAACGTGCGCTATCATTTACTGATTTCGAGGATGCCGTGCTGGCCTATGCCGCGGCCGAATGGGGTGCGGACTACCTTATTACGCGGAACCTCAAGGACTTCCGCAAAATTCCAGAGGTGACGAGCCTTACGCCGCGCGAGTTCATCGCACTGCGCGGCGCCAAAAGCTAGAGGTTAGCGCCTAGCAGCTCGTCAATCAAGCTGCGGTCGTTCATCAGGCGCGGAACTTTGTTTTGCCCACCCAGTTTGCCCTTGGATTTGAGCCAGTTGTGAAAGGTTCCGGTGGGGGCTGCGTGAATGCGCGGCGGATTGAGGACCATGTCTTTGTAGCGCTTGGCTTCGTAGTCTGAGTTGGCCGCCTTGAGTGCGGTGTCAAGGGCTTGGCCAAAGGCCTCGAGTGAGTAGGGTGGAGTCTGGAATTCGACCAGCCAGTCGTGGCCGCCGCCGGCTTCGCCGGCCGGCGCCCACCACGGCGCGGCAGTGTACTCGTCGACGAGGGCCCCGGTCTTACGGCAGGCTTCGGCAATGGCCCGTTCGGCGTTGTCGATCATGAGTTCTTCTCCGAAGGCATTGATAAACAGGCGGGTGCGGCCGGTGATGCGAATGCGGTAGGGCGCCACCGAGGTGAATTCGACAGTGTCGCCGACGATGGTTCGCCAGAGTCCGCCATTGGTGTTGAGGATTACGGCGTAGCTGACGCCAAGCTCGACCTCGGCGAGTGGGATGGCGCGGGATTCCGAACCGTTGAAGTCGGCGACGGGAATGAACTCGTAGAAGATTCCGTGGTCGAGCATGAGGAGCAAGCCGTCGGCGTCGAGGCTGTCCTGAACGGCGAAAAAGCCTTCGGAAGCGTTGTAGGTTTCGAGCCGGCGCGTCGCGGCGGGCAGGATGGCAGCGAACGAGGCCTCATAGGGGGTGTAGGCGACTCCGCCGTGCACAAAGAGTTCGAGGTTGGGCCACACGGCCTCGAGGGTGGTTTCGCCCCGGATCTCTAGGACGCGGCGCAGCAAAACCAGCATCCAGCTGGGGACGCCAAAGAGCGACGTAATGTTTTGACGGGCAACCTGCTGGGCGATTTTTTCGATTTTGGCTTCCCACTCGTCCATGAGGGCCACGTCGTGCGAGGGGGTGGACCGCCAGCTTGCCCACATCGGGAGGTTGTCGATCATGATGGCGCTCAGGTCGCCATAGTACGAGTGCTCGTTGAGCTCGTTGATCTTCGACGATCCGCCCAGTCGGAGGCTGAGGCCATCGTAGAGTTGAGAATCCGGAACCTGTTCTGCGTAAAACGCGAGGAGGTCGCGCCCCACCTTAAAGTGGTTGTCTTCGAGCGACTCGTTCGAAACCGGAATGAACTTGGACTTGGCCGCAGTGGTTCCGGAACTCTTAGCAAACCACTTGGTGACGCCCGGCCAGAGTACGTTGGCTTCGCCGCGCATGCTCCGCTCAATCCAGGGGTAAAGCTTGTCGTAGTTGACAATGGGAACGGCCGCCGCGAACTCGGCATACGTCGTGGTTGCCGTGAGCCCGTGCGCTTTGCCGTAGTCGGTCATGGCCGCTGCAGTCATGAGCTCGTGAAAAACGTGCTCTTGGGCCGCCAAGGGCGCGTCGCGCATAGTGTGCAAGCGCGGAACCCGGCTGCTCAAGCGCCAGTTAACGAGGTCGGTGATGGGTGAAAAGGCCATGCGGCAGGGTACCTTTGGTGGGTAGAAGATAGTTCAGATGTCGTTCACTTGGTCCGCCGCGCCCGTGCGCAAAATGATTTTGTCGGTTTCGGAACCGTCGGTGCGCGCTTGGATTCCGATCGGACGCCACCTCGTTGACGTGAACGCCCTGATTGGCAAGCAGCTGCGCCTCGAATGGCCAGGCATGGCCGAGTGCCAATCTTGTGGTGGGATCTTTTCAGAACTCCACGCCCAGGGCTTTTGCCGCAAGTGCTTTTTTGACAGTCCGCTTGCCGGCGCCAGTATTGTTCGCCCCGAGCTGTCTACTGCCCACCTAGGCAAGGCGGACCGCGACCTCGAGTTTGAGCGCGCCTACCAGCTGCAGCCGCACACGGTCTATCTCGCTGACTCGGGCGGAATCAAAGTCGGCGTCACCCGCACCCGCCAGCAGGTCACGCGCTGGCTCGACCAGGGCGCCTCGCGGGCTCACGTGATCGCGGTTACCGAAAACCGATACGAGGCCGGACTCATCGAAGTGGCCCTGAAGCAGCACTTTAGCGACAAAACCGACTGGCGCAAGATGCTTGCTGGCCTCGAGTTTGGCGCCGAATTCGAGAGCGCCGTGGCGCGCGGCGTGGAGGCGATTCCTTCGGACCTTCAGCGCTTTGCGGTGGCCAACGGGGTGAAGCATCGCGCCCACTGGTCACTCGCCAAGGGATTCAATGCAAAGTCTGTCAAGCTAAGCCAGCCCGGCGATGTGCTCGAGGGCATCCTCGCAGGCCAGCGGGGACAGTACCTGGCTTTCACCGACGGACGCGTCATCAACATTCGCTCGCACGAGGGCCTCTTCATGGCGATTTCGACATTCGTGAACGTTTGAGTATAACAATTTGGTTATATAACAAAAAAGTTATAATTTTGATTGATGAAGAGCAATTCGTTGATCAAGATGATTGAGAAGGATGGTTGGTTTAAAGTTCGAACGAACGGCAGCCATCATGTGTTCAAGCACAATCAAAAGTCAGGTCTCGTTGTTGTTCCTCATCCGAAGAAGGATGTACCAGTTGGCACGGCAAAATCCATTTTAAAGCAGGCTGGCATTAAATAAAGAAAAGATGGACAAGAATCAGAACATTGAAGTACTCGTGGAACGTCATTACGACGGCACTTATTGGGGGACTACCCAAAATGTTCCTGGCGTAGTTTCTGCGTTTGGTGCCTCGTTAGATGAACTAAAGAACAATCTGAAGCACGCATATGAGTCATACTTAGAGGTGGCTTTGGAGCAAGGGGAGGTTTGGGTCGAGGAAGTTCGGCTTCGGACCGAATGGGTGTTTTCAATGAACATGCAGGCCTTGTTTGATTTAGTGCCCGAAGTCAAAATTTCAGCCATTGCTCGACGAGCGGGGATTAACGAAAGTTTGATGCGTCAGTACGCAACAGGCAAGGCGGTGGTATCAGAAGATCGAGTCCGCTACATTGAGCGGACGATACACGACTTAGGTCGTGAGCTGCAGTCGGTAAAACTTTAGTTCCGAAAGAAGCGACGGTACATCCAGACACCCGCGTACATGAAGGGGGTGTCGAGGGCGGCCATCAAAATTTTGAAGAGCCAGGCGTCGCCCATGTACTGGATGAGGGTAGGGGTCGGAAGGACACCGACAAAGAGAATGGCGATCACAAGTATGCTGTCTACGCCTTGAGAGAGCATGGTTGAGAAATTGTTCCGCACCCAAAGGTGCTTGCCTCGGGTGACGCGCTTCCAGAAGTGAAAAAGGCGAACGTCCAGGAGCTGGGCGACGATGTAGGCAGCCGTGGAGGCAAAAATTACGCGAATGGAGTTGCCGAATACCATTCCGTAGGCCTCGTCATTGACCTTTGAAAAGGGAAGTGCGGGCCAGATTCCGCCCAGCCAAATGACGAGCAAAACGAGTAGGAGCGCGGCGAATCCGCTGTAGACCACATAGTCAGTCCGGCGCTTTCCGTAGAATTCGCTGAGGAGGTCGGTAACGAGAAAGGTCAGGGGGTACGGAAGGATACCTACTGAAACCACGAAGGTTTTGAAGCCCAGGTCGATTTCGACAAACTTGTTCGAAACCAAGTTGCACACCACCAAAGCGGTGATGAACAGGGATCCGAGGGCCATGTAGACGGCAAGATTGCGGCCTTCGAGCGGACGTTCTTCTTCGATAGTCATGGGTTACAGCAAAAGGGTTTCGCGCGCTTGGATTCCGCCCATGCGCTGGATTTTTGTGTGAAGAGCGCGGATTTGGGCCTCAAGGCTCGCGCTGCGCAGGCTTACGCCAAATTCGCGCAGCGCTCGCCGCCACGGCTCTTCGTCGAGGGTGAAGTGCTCGACGCGGTAGCTGCTGAGCTCGGCACGTTTCGCGCAGGATTTGACGGCTTCGTGGAGCCCGCCGAGCTCGTCGACCAGCCCCAGAGCTTGGGCCTTGGAGCCGCTATACACCCGGCCGCGCGCAATGCTGTCGACCACGCTGGCTTCGAGCTTGCGCCCTTTTGCGACCACCTCTTTGAAGCGGGCGTAGGTGCGGTCGACCGAGGTTTGTACCACGGCGAGCTCGCTCGCCGTGGGCGTCCGATCGAGCGACGGAAAGCTGGCGAACGGATGCGTCGCCACCGGCTGGGACTTGATGCCCATCTTGTCGTTCAGGAGCTCTTCGCCGCTAAAAAGCAGGCCGAAAACTCCGATAGAGCCGGTGATGGTGGTGGGTTGCGCCCAAATTTCGTCGGCCGGAGCGGCCATGTAGTAGCCGCCGCTCGCGGCGGCTCCGCCCATCGAAACCACCACCGGAAAGGCGTCGGTCAACCGAACTACGCCACGGTGAATCTCATCTGAAGCCAGCGCGGAGCCCCCCGGACTGTTGATGCGCAGCACGACGCCCTGCACGTCGTCGCGCTCGAGCAGCGCGTCCACTTGTTCGGTGAAGTCAAAATCGGCAATGGCCCCAGCGTCAGACCCGTCCACCACGTCGCCCTCTGCAATCAGCACGGCGATGACGCCCTTGGCGTCGCCCGGCTCAATCAGCGAATGGAAGTCGGCGGCTGAAATGATTTCGTCCTCGTCACCGCCCCAGTCGGCCACTGACCACTCGTCGGGGTACTGCAGGTGGTCGACCAGCGCGAGTTCCTGAGCACGGTCGGCGGTCAGCAGCGGCTCGTGGTTGAGAATGTGGGTCCAGTCGGAATCGTTAATGCTGCGCCGCGACGCCCGAATTCCGACCTCGACTTCGGACCAGATTCCGCCCAGCAACTCGGTGTACTGCAGGCGGTTGGCGGCCGACATGCTGTCGGCGATAAAGGGCTCTCCGGCACTTTTGAAGTCGTTGTCGGAACCCCGCACAAGATGTGCCTTCACCCCGAGCTTGTCGAGCGCGCCCTTGAAGTAGGTGGGGCTAGCGCTGAGGCCATTGAGCACGAGCATTCCGGCCGGAGCCAAATAAATTTTGTCTGCCACACTCGCTATATAGTAGCTTTTGGGGTCGTAGGCCTTGCTGGTCGCCACCACCGTCACTCCTTGGGCTTGGGCGGAATCCAGTGCCGTACGCAACTCCGTGAGCGCGGCCCAGCTCGCATCGACCATGCCCATGTCGAGCCAAATAGCCTTGACCTTGTCGCTCTTGCCCGCCGCATCGACTACCTCAAGCAGTTCGTACAGTGACATCTGTGCGGGCTCGTCGAGGAGCTCCGACCAAAACTTGTCGACTTCGTTGGGTTTTTCGGTGAGGGTTCCGTCAAGGGTGATCTGCACCACCGCGTTGTTGTTCAAAGCGACTTGCGACTGTCCGCCCGAGGCCGCAGCTCCGGCGGCAAACCCGATGAGTACCAAGACTAGTAGGAATAGTCCTACAAACACGCCCACTAGGGCACCAAAAAATGACTTCATAACTTTGCGTCTACGTGGATACCAAGGTACTAAAGGTCCTGCTCCTGCTCGGAAGCAACAGCGAAGACGCCACCTCGGTTCTCGGGGAGGCGCGCGCGGCGCTTGCGCGGCGCGCGCCCATCACCCGATCCGGAAGTCTTTGGCGCACCGCCGCCTGGGGCTTTGAGGGGCCCGATTTTATCAATCAAGTGATTGAGATCGAATGGACTGGTGAACTCAAGGCCCTGCTTTTGGAATGCCTTGACGTGGAGCGACATTTGGGCCGGATCCGTCCCACCGGAGGTCCCCGCTATGCGAGTCGCCGCATCGACATTGACCTGATTCTGACGCAACCATTCACCGCTTTGGCCGACGCAGAGTTGGAATTGCCCCACCCCCGGATGCACCAGCGCCGCTTCGTTCTTGAGCCCCTTGCCGAGCACTGGGCCAATTGGCAAGCGGATGTTTTAGGTCGTTCGGTGGCGGATGTGCTGTTTGTGTGTTCCGATCCCAATTCCGTACATTTGTGCTCAAATTCAAACGAAAACGACTCATGAAGTACGTAGTTCTTGCCGCTAGCGCTCTGTTGCTGGCATCTTGTGGAGTTAAGGACCTTGAGGCCGAAGTGGCTTCACTCAAAGGTGAATTGACCCGTGTCCAAAAGGATGCCGACGGCGATGGTGTCTCTGATGCTTTTGACCTCGAGGCCAATACCCCTAAAGGATCGTTGGTTGACGGCTCAGGTCGTGCACTTGACCTCGACGGTGACGGCGTTCGCCACGAGCTTGACGTGGATCCATTCAGCCAGCGCGGTGTGAGCGTAGACGCTAGCGGAGCCGAGCTCGACAGCGACGGCGACGGCGTTTCAGATAGCAAGGATAAGGAGCCCAACACTCCTGCCGGTTCGTTGGTGAACTTCCAGGGCAAGCGCATAGAGGCGAATGGCCTGAGTTCTGCAGTTGCAAGTGCCTTCATTCCTGAAGTGATCTTTGCCACGAACAGTGTTACCGTGTCAGCTACCGAAGAGGCCAAGCTTGCCGTGGTAGCCAAGATGCTTAAGGCCAACCCGAATCTGCGCCTGCAGGTCATCGGCCACGCCGACAAGACCGGTTCAGAGAAGGCCAATCTCAAAGTGGGCGAGCGCCGTGCCAAGTCTGTACTTCGCGTGCTGACGACAACATTTAAGCTTCCTGAATCACGTTTCGAAATCGTGACCAAAGGAGAGAACGATCCGATCTCAACGAAGAACCAGCACAACCGCCGCGTGGAGTTTGTGGTGATCAAGTAAGAGCGAGCGCGTAGCGCGAGCGAACAGGGCCCGGCCATTTGGTCGGGCTTTTTTTGTTTTTAGTTTCTAGCTACTTGCTGTCGATAGCCTCGAATTGCACCCATAGAAAAAAAGTAAAATCCGGTTATACCCTGATTGGGCTTGGAGTGAAAAAGTAAAATCCGGTTATATCCGGATCACTTTGGGTAAGTAACTAGTTGCCAGTTACTTGTTACTAGCTACTTGCCTGAGAATTCCTTTTTCCAGCGGTTGAGGAGCATGAGGGCGTCCATCGGCGTGATGGAGTTGGGGTCGAGGCTATTGAGTTCGGCGCGCCAGGCTTGGGCGGCGGGGTCTTCCCACTGGATGAAGGAGAGTTGGGCCGCGGGTGCCCCAGAGTTTTGTTCGGCTAAAACCGGATTTTGTTTTTCTTCGAGCACGCGAAGGACGGAACGGGCGCGTAGGACGACGCTCGGCGGCATGCCGGCCATGCGGGCGACCTCGATTCCGAAGGAGTGCGACGAGCCACCCTCGGCGAGGGTGCGCAAGAAGAGCATGCGGCCGTCGATTTCTTGGATGCGGACGTGGCGGTTGCCGATTCCGGGAAAGAGGTCAGCGAGCTCGTTGAGTTCGTGGTAGTGGGTCGCGAACAGGACCAACGGCTTGAAAGGGTGGTCGTGAAGGTATTCTGCGATTGACTGGGCGATGCTGAGGCCGTCGTAGGTGGCGGTTCCGCGCCCGATTTCGTCGAGAAGGACCAGGCTGCGCGCAGTGAGGCCGTTGAGAATGGAGGCGGTTTCGGCCATCTCAACCATGAAGGTGGATTCGCCTGCGGAGAGGTTGTCGCTAGCCCCCACGCGCACAAAGACGCGGTCAAGCAGCGGAAGTTCGGCGCGGTCGGCGGCCACGAAGCTTCCGATTTGGGCCATGACAGCGTGCAGCGCGGTTTGGCGGAGCAGGGCCGACTTACCCGACATGTTGGGGCCGGTAATCATCCAAATGTGCTCGCCTGCGGCGTCCAGACGCACGTCGTTGGGTATATAGGGCTGGTCCTCGGGCAGGCGCTGCTCGATGACGGGATGGCGGCCGGCGGAAACGTTCCAGCTGCTGGTTGCTGGTTGCTGGTTGCTGGTAGTAGGTACCTGGTTACTAGTAGCAAGTGGCTCGCCGGCGGGCTCCGCCCGCGGCGACGCGAACTGTGGCCGGATCCAGCGGTGGCGGCGCGCTAGCGCGGCAAAGTTGAGCAGGACGTCGAGTTCGGCCAGGGCGCGGGCGTTGCGCAGAAGTGCGGGGAGCGCGCGCTGCGAGCGTGCGACGAGGTCGGCGAAGAGTTGGGCTTCGAGCCCGGCGATGCGGTCGTCGGCGTGAAGTATGCCCTCTTCTTGCTCCTTGAGCTCGGGGGTGATGTAGCGCTCGGCGTTGACGAGGGTCTGCTTGCGGATCCAGTCCGCGGGGACGCGGTCTTTGTGGGAGTTGCGGACCTCGAGGTAGTAGCCAAAGACGTTGTTGAAGTCGAGCTTGAGCGAGGGGATTCCACTTCGGTCGGATTCTGCCTGAAGGATTGCTTCGAGGACGGACCGGGCGTCGCGCTTGAGGGCGCGGTAGCGGTCGAGTTCGGGGTCAACGCCGGGAGCGATGGCTCCACCTTTGGCCAGCAGGACGGGGGGCTCGGGCGACAGGCTTTCAAAGATGTCAGCGCACCAGGCTTCGAGGGGGTCGAGGGCGGCCAGCAGGTGCTCGAGGGGTTCGGATCCGTTAAGCTCAGAGGCGAGTTCGTTGATTCGAGTTACGGCGTGGGCGAGGGCGCGCAGGTCGCGAGGGCCCATGCGGCCCGTAGCGAGCCGCGTGGCCATGCGCTCGAGGTCGGGGAGTTCACCAAGGACGGACGCGGAGCGGCCGGCGGGTTCGGGGTGGTCGAGGGCCCAGGCGACGGCGTCGTGCCGGAGCCGCAGGGCCCGGGGGTCGAGCAGCGGCATGGCCAGCCAGCGACGAAGGAGCCGCGCGCCCATCGGGTTGGCGGTTCGGTCGAGCACGTCGATGAGGCCGACTCCGCCGGGATGGGTGGGGCCAAAGAGTTCAAGGTTCCGCACCGTGAATCGATCCATCCACAGGTGGGTGGCCGGGCGAAGCCGTTGGATGCGCTCAATGTGCGACCAGTTGGCGTACTGTGCTTGGCGCAAGTAGTGCAGAAGGGATCCGACCGCGATGACGGCGAGCGGAGCGTCGTCGAGCCCGAAGCCTTTGAGGGACGCGGTTCCGAAGTGCTCAGACAGCGTCCGCGCGGCAAACTCGGGGGCAAACACCCAGTCCTCGAGCCCGCTGGGCACGGCGGAGCCAAAAAGGCCACGGTCCACGCCCGCTCGGCGGTTGAACACCACCTCGCTGGGCTTAAAGGACTGCATCCAGGGGTCGATTTCGCCCAAAGGTCCCTCGGCGGCAAAGAGTTCGCCGGTGGACACGTCGACGAGGGCAAGACCCAGTAGGGGTCCTTCAACGTGCACTGCCGCGAGGAAGTTATTGGTTCGTGCGCTCAAAAGGGTGTCGTGGTGCGCGATGCCAGGGGTGACGACTTCGGTGACGCCGCGCTTGACGATGCCCTTGACAGATTTGGGGTCCTCGAGCTGCTCGCAGATGGCGACCTTGAATCCGGCCTTGACCAGGCGGGGCATATAGGAGTCAAGTGCGTGGTGCGGAAAGCCCGCGAGGGGCATGTCGGCCGCGGCTCCGTTCGATCGCTTAGTGAGCACAATGTCCAGGGCTTTGGCGGTGGCGACGGCGTCGTCGCCAAAGGTTTCGTAGAAGTCACCCACGCGAAATAGCAGCAACGCCTCAGGGTACGCAGCCTTGAGGGCGTTGTACTGGGTCATTAGCGGGGTTTCTGCGGGTTTCTTAGCCATGGCTCGACCTACCTTTGCGGCGGAATTGCGAAGATAACCATGCGTAAACGGCTAACCGAGGAAATTCGCGCGGAACGCTCCGCGTCGCCCACCGACCTCATCCCGGTGGTGGCTCTGCTTGAGAATTTGCGGAGCGCGCACAACGTGGGCTCGTTCTTTCGCACCGCGGATGCCTTTGGTTTGTCGGAGTTGTGGTTGAGTGGCTACACATGCCGCCCGCCGCACATCCAGCTCGACAAGGTGGCGTTGGGCGCCACCGAGACGGTAGCTTGGAAGGGCTTTGTTGATGCGCCTGAGGCGATTGCCGCAGCCCGCGCCGCCGGAATGGCGGTGTATGCGGTGGAGCAGACCGACACGTCGGATTCGCTGGCGGCCATGCCCACCCCGGCCGCGGGGATACTCCTGGTATTTGGCAATGAGGTAGACGGCGTAGAGCCGGCCACCCTGGCGCTGTGCGACGGCGCGCTAGAGGTTCCGCAGTTCGGGCTCAAGCACTCGCTCAACGTGAGTGTGTGCGGCGGAGCCGTACTCTGGGAGGCCTGCCGCCGCTACCGCGGACTCTGATTAATTTTTTGAAATCCGGTTTTAGCCTAATCGCACACGGAGCGATTTTTAGAAATCCGGTTATATCCGAATTCTTGGCAGACGTACATGAAAAAACCCGCCTGTTGGGGCGGGTTTTTTGTGGAGCGAAAGACGGGATTCGAACCCGCGACCCCGACCTTGGCAAGGTCGTGCTCTACCAACTGAGCTACTTTCGCGTTGGGGAGTGCAAATATACGACTCGCGCCAGATTTTGCAATAGCCTTATGTCCAAAAAAGAACCGCCCCCGGGGATGGGGGCGGTTCGGTGCAATTGGAATTTCGAAGTCCGCCGGACTTACTGGAGCACGATGCGCTGGGTAGACTGGCCGGTTTCGCCCTGTACTACTACAAGGTATATGCCACGAGCGAGCCCACTTAGGTTAATTTGTGCACTTGCGGCGCCAACAGTTTGGTTTGCAAGGATTTGACCATTGAGGTTTTGCACTGTAACGCTGTAGCTTCCTTCTGAGGGGAGGGTGATGGTTACCAAGCCCGTGGTGGGGTTTGGGTGCATACTCACACGCAGTCCACGCTCCTCAAGGCCGATGCTTTGGTTGCCGGGTGAACCGACGTCACCGCCCGTTGAGGTATAGGCTCCGCGCACTCCCACTGCGGCGTTGCCGAGGTAGGTGCAGGCTGTGTCGTACTCTACAGAGAATCCGGCAAGGGCCGCGGTGTACTCGGCACGGCAGATTTCGATCGGAGTGGCAGAACTGTCAAAGAGGGCTACACCGTCTCCGTTGGCGCTGAATCCAGGCTGCGCGGTAGCGAAGTCTTCATTGAAGAGTACCTGAACCCAAGGACCCAGGTTCCATGCGCTGCGGAACGCAGCTTCATTGGCAGAATCGATTTGCGTCACGACAAGGGCTTCACCGGGAGCAACGCTTACGTTGGGGAACACGACGGTTCCGGCCAGGTAGCTGTTGTCGTCCCAGCTGAATCCGCCAAGGTTTACTGAGGTAGATCCGTAGTTGGTGATTTCGAACCAGTCGTCACTGATGGTGGTGTTGGCGTCGTTCGAGCTGGCCATAACCTCAGTGATGGCGAGGTCGTACGTCACAGGCACAGGGTAAATGAAGTCGGCCAAGTAGCGCGGCAGGAACTGGTATCCGCCGTTGTGCGGGGCGCTGTTGTCGAACTGACCGCCGATTCCGACCACGTCAAATGTTCCGACAGGGCAGGGTGCGCTGTACACGTCTGCGACGTCTGCATCGATGCGAAGTTGAATGGTGTTCACGCCGTCCGTTACGTCGACGGTGAATCCGGAACCCGCATTAGTCCACTGTGTGGGGTTGACCACTGTCACGTCGTTCATGCGAATGAGTTGGCTTTCAGTGGTTTCGTCCATAGTTGTGATGACGACTGGGGTTGGGAGTGTAGCGTTCGTGCTGACGACGACAATCGAGTCGGCGTTAATTTGGGCGAGGCCGTTAAAGTGGCCGATGGTTCCGATGATGCGAACCACGTCACCCTCGTTGACGGTGTATCCGAGGTTCTTGTTTCCGGCCCCGAAGACTCCGAATCCGACACTGCCGTCGTGGATGGTGAACGCGACGTTGCCGGTGGTGGCAAACGTTTGTGTATTCACACCGAGGACGGTGCCTTGGAGTTTGCACATTACGTTCAGCGAGTCGGGAATAAAGCTTGCATTTAATCCTTTAACCTGCGGAATCGTGTACGACGGGATGAACACATCGTTGTCGGCAATCGTGAAGGTGTAGGTCGAGGGTGAACCGATGGTCAGACTCGTTGAGGCTGAGGTCAACGTGAAGACTAGGTTTTCGTTGCCTTCAATGTTGCTGTCGTCCAAGATGTTGACGGCAAAGCTGATGGTATCTGCCATGGCAGCTACCGGGAGCGTCACGGTCGTTCCGCTGAGTGCGGGGGTTACGGTAGCATCGGTTCCGAGCACAAAACCCGCACCGGGAGCAGCGGTGATGGTCACGCTGCCGGCAGCCATTAGGTGTGGCTGAATGCTCATTTTGATCGTGTGGCTGACGTTGCCCTCGAGAACGGTAGCGGAACCGCCCACAAAACGCACTGTGGGCACGGTGGCAACCACCGGAATGATGTCGTTGACGTCGCGCGGGAAGAGCTGATAGCCACTGGTGTATGGCGAGCTGTTGTCAAATTGACCCACCACGCCAAGAACGTCAAATAATCCGCTCGGTTGGGTGCTGTTCCAAAGGTTGCAGTCTGCATCAATGCGCAAAGCAAAGGTGTTTGTACCGTCGCTGATGGTGACATTTTGGCCAGAACCAGTCCAGGTTGTGGGCCACGTGGTCGCGGTCATGTTGTTCATGCGAACGAGCTCACCTTCGTTGGTTTCGTCCATGGTGGTGATGACCAACGGGTTCGGCAATGGCTTGTTGGTGCCCCACACTCCGATGGAGTCAGGAACGATTTCAGTAAGACCGTTGAATTGGTCGATGATTCCGTGGATGTAGAGCGAATCGCCACGCAGCGGACTCGTATAGTTGGTGAGGTCTGCAGACTTGAATACATTGATTCCGCCAGTGGCATCCTGAACGTAGAAGCTGTAGCCAGTATTGCCGTCAAAGTCGATTGAGGTTACGACGCCTTTGATGGCCACATCAGCCCCGAGTGAATCTGCGACTCCGGTGGCGTTTACGCCACGAAGGGTTCCAATTGGGCGCAGACCAGCAGTGGTGCCGCCTCCACCGCCTCCACCGCCGCCCGATGCACAGTTTGAGCTGTGGCTGCCGAGGTAGGTTGCCGTATTTTGAGGGTAGACATTCCACTCGGTCGCACCGACTGTCCAGCGGCGCTGGCCCTTTTTGACGGGCATTTTGCGCACAAGTGTGAATTCTGATGTGGCACCTGAACCTACGGTCCAGTTGGTTCCGGGGTCATTGCCCACTTTACCGATGATGTCCAGGGTATCTGTTCCTTTGAACAAAACGACCGCATCGTCACCGTTAAAAAAAGTAACGGTTGAGGTCGTGTCAGATACTCCTAAAATTGCAGCAACCGCTTGAGAGTTTGCGATCACGTAGACATCATGTGCCGCGATTGTTTTGTTGGGGAGCTGCAAACTGTTCGAAATTGTGAGTCCGCCATTGTTGTAGGCCTTGACACTGTAGGTCGACAGGTTGATGGCCGCATTGGTCGGGTTGTAAATTTCTAAGGCCTTGTTGTTGCTGCTTCCTTCAAGGTATTCTGAGAAGTAAAGTTCAGAACAAGGGGCAGTAACGGTGACGGTTCCGACCATGCCCATAGCGGCATGCGGGTCGCACTGGTAGGCATACTGACCGAGGGTTGTAAACACGAAGCTGTAGGTCCATGTTCCGCCTGCAGTGGCTCCATTGCCAAATCCCACGGGATTGTTGGGGAACGTCGCCAGCGTGCCGTTGACGTTGTGGGTTCCGCTCACTTGGGTCCAAGTGACGGTATCACCCGCTGAAATGTACAAGGCCGCAGGGCTGAAAAAGTTCGAACCCACCTGTACTTGGTGGTTGGTGGCGGCGGCGCTGAGGCCTAAAACCGCGATAATAAACGTGTAGAATTGCTTCATGGGGATCAACTTGAGTGGTTCTGCAAAGGTAAGTGAGGGGGTGTCGGCGGGTGTTACGGTATCGTTATTCAAAGTCTAACGTGTTTTTAAAACGACTCACGCGGCCATTACCGGCATCGACGACGTAGAGGATTTGGCGCCAGTAGCCTACGGCGACAGGGCCGTTGAACTGCATGGGGCCTGTTCCGCGGCCGCCAAACGAAACTTTAGCGTAACGGGTTTCGCCACTTGCTGGGGGTGGCGGAATGCCCTCGAGTCCGTTGGCTGTGAATTGGTATACGGAATCTTTGGCTTCGTCGACCACGAATAGGTAGCGGCTCTGATCGCCCGCCATAGCGATACCTACTGGGCGCTCAAAAAGGCCAGGTTGGCCGACCCATCGGTCGGTGCGGTCTGGGTTGGGTACGCTCACGACGGGTTTGTAGTCGGCGCCAAAGGGCGTTTCTACGAGACTGATTTGCTGAACTTTGAGTTCCTGATTGGCGTCGAGGGCGGTAAACCAAAAATCGTCGCCGGCGCGCGCTGTGAACTGGGGAGGCTGGGCAAAGCTCACGATCCCCTGGGGCTGCTTGAAGTAGTTGGTGAAGAGTCCAGCAGAGGTGGTCACGCTAATGGGCGAGACATACTGGTCTTGGGCGTCAAAGAGCACCACGGCTTGGTCGGGGCCTTGGTTGGCATTGTTGCTAAGGGTTCCGCGTCGAGTGACGTAGTAGCGGTTGTTGAGCACGGGATCGGCGCTGGCAAGCACTGCGATTTGACCAAATTCAGCATTTGCGTCACCCGTAGAAAACGTGGATTTGAAGTAAAACGGATGAACCGTTTTATGCGTGATTCGGGCATAGTTCAGCCCGTAGCCGTTGGGAACCGTTTGATTGATGCGGTAAATGGCCGGAAGCGTATAGGCTACCCCATTGATGGTGGTGTCGTGCGTTCCGATGGCCAGCAGGTCGAGGCGACGGTCCTGGCGTACCGTTTTGACTCCCGGAACGCTAAATCGCCCCTGTTCCGTTCCCGATTCGTCGAGGCAGATGATTTCTTGGGTTCCGGCGTCGACCACGTAAATAAGCTCGTCGAATCCAATGCAGATATCGGTGGGGTGCACAAACCCGTCAAAGGCGGGCTGAATGGGCACGTAGGCGATTTCGCGGATTCCGTAGTTCGGAACCTCAATGAAGTCCAGATCCGTCTTGGACCCGAAGTAGTCCTCGCAACTGGTCATGCTAAGGGCCAATAGGCTTAGGGCTAACGTCCAGTGCTTCATCGGGCAGAAGGTTGTAGGGTAAGGCTCAGTGCGGTCCACGTGCCCATTCCGGCAGTGGGTTGGACGCTGAGGTCGACGATGGCGCGAGTGCCCGCAACCGTTTGGGCCACGCCCAGACCGAGGGTCGGGAAGGGCTGGCCGGATTGGTTGAGCAGGATTCCGCTGCGCACAAAGAGCTGGTCCGCAAAGCGGTATTCAAGGCCGGCCCGGTAGTTTTCGGCGTTGTCGTTGGGGTGCACGAGCTGGGCGGCCACGTCGAGGTGGTGCTTGCCCCGTTCCAAGACGCGGTAGTGGATTCCGATGGCGAACTCGGTGGGCAGGTTGGCAGATTCCAAGGCCGACAGTGAGTCGCGGTTGTATTCAACGGCCCAATATGAGCCCTTGAGCGACACCGGAGCCCCGAAGTTGCGCAGGACGACGGCGAATCGAAGTCCCTCGTCCTCAAGGTGGTACTGAAATCCGACGTCGGCGGCGGCGCCCCAGCCGGTGTAGCCGGCGCTGTAGGTTTCGTTGAGCGCCTTGAGCGTGACACCTAACTGAAACTGCTCGGTAAGTTGCTGAGCGTAGGTCAGTGTGAGTGCGGATTGGGCGTCGTACAGTAGGCGACCGGTTCCTTGGGGGCGGAATTCGGTTCGTTCTTCATACGCACCCGTTTGAAGGCGCTGAATTCCAAAGCCCCAGGCCGCACTGCGTCCTTGGATTTTGCGTGCCACAAATACGGCACCTTGCTCTAGACCGCTTCCGCTTCCCATTGAGGTAAAGGCGATGCTGGATGCTTTGGTTCGTGCTAAGCCCGCGGGGTTGTAGCCCAGGCTGCGGGCATCGCCGCCAAGTACGCTTCCGACCGAGCCCATGGCTGCGGAAGCTATGTTGTAGTCAGTTTTTAGGAAGCTAAACGCCGCCTGGCCCGCGCGCTCGCCACCATAGCTGGGCAGCCACTGGGCGTGCACCTGAATCCCGAGGGCCAGAGCGAGGAGGGTCAGCGTCGTCTTCATATTTTAAACTGAAGGCCAAAGAGGATTTGACGGGGTGGGCTGAAGCGCGAAGGGTCGCGGGGATCCAGACCGCGCTCTTGCGGACCGTTGAATTCGGGTCGCGGATCGCGCCACGTGTTGGGGACGTCGTCGCCGTACTCGTACGCCCGACCGGTGACGGGATTGATGAGTTGTCCGTTTAAACGGTTAAGCACGTTCAGCACATCCAACGAAAACTGGATTCCGCGACCTTTCTTTTTGGTGACCAGGTCGTATGTAATGCGGGCATCCCAAGTGTGCCACGTTGTGCCTAACTTTTGAAGGTACTGGTCCACTTGTATGGCGTACTGGGGTCGACCAAGGTCGTTGGTTCCGACCAAGGCCTGAGGAGTGTAGCGGTAGCCTGCTGAACCACGGTACTGTACAAATCCGCCCAAGCCGCGCAGCGGAATTCCGAGGAAGCGCAGCGAGGTGTCCGCCTGAAAGAACCAGCTGGAATTGAGGTTCCAAGGGCGGTCCCAGGCCAAAAACTGTTCGCGGCTGAGCGGAACCTCACCTGTTTGCTCGATCTGCAGCGCCGATTCGCGGGCAGAATTCGATTTGCCCCGCGCCGACTGCAGTGAGACGTTGGATACCCAACGGGTCCAGCGGTTGAGCTGCCATTCGAGACCCAGCTCGACTCCCTGGATCCGGGCGTAGTCCTGATTGATGTACATCGTTTTGGTGACGGGCCGGCCCGTAGCATCTAAGACAAAGACGCGGCGCGACACGATGTAGTCAAATCGGTTGGAATTGTAGGCGCTTAGCGTCACCCCAAAACTGCGGCTGAACGCGGCCTTATAGCCGACCTCATAGGCGACGTTGACTTCGGGATCGAGGTTTGGGTTGCCCAAGAAACTCAAGAAGCTTCGGTCCTGGTAGACGGGGTCAAGTCCGGCATACACAAAACGGGGGTGCGGAAGCCGCATGCTGTGGCCGTAGTTGAAGTAGAGCACGTGGTTGGGCGTCACGGGGAAGGTCACGTCCAAGCGCGGGAGTAGGCGGGCCTTCCAGCGGAGCCCCATGAGGCCAATCGTTTTATCGAGGTAGTCGGATCGCACGGCGTCAACCACTGGCGAATTGGGGTTGGCGATTGCTTCGTCGGCAAACGTCCCCGGAGCCCACATGTTCATGCGAAGTCCGAGTGTGGCCTGAAGA